>Ga0247813_10000586_pt1 | contig 32269 bp, 22 predicted proteins | sample UWRJL169409C1_FD_180719 | JGI IMG/M metagenome (GOLD analysis project Ga0247813, IMG submission 180719) | Plant litter microbial communities from Arlington Agricultural Research Station in Wisconsin, United States - UWRJ-L169-409C-1 | ecosystem: Environmental > Terrestrial > Plant litter >... | reverse complement strand
CCTTTGATTTCAAATTCATTATTTGCCATTATCACCGAAACAGCCTGTTCACGATTTTGCAAAAATACGAGCACAGGAAATCCATCATTAAAAATAAGGTGTGCATTGTCATTTGGGTTCCGGGAGAAAACATAAAATCCTTCTATGACAGACGCTACAGATTGCAACGGACTAATCTTATAATCATTTTCATCAAAATCCCCTAATTGTATTTTCCTCAGATAATTGATCGGCATACGGCAAATTTACGGGAAATGTTGGTGGCAGGAGAATTATAAGATGTCTAATATTTACTATGTACGCATTTTAAATACCTATAACTTTGTGTGAGAAGAATGATATCAATATATGATCATAAAAACCGAAGAAGAGCTGCAGGGTATGAAGAACGTAAGTGAGGCTGTTGCACTTACTTTACAAAAATTGAAGGAGTATACGGAGATAGGTATGTCCACAAAACACATTGACGACTATTGCAGGCAATTATTAGAAGCCCTTGGCGCCAGGTCTGCCCCATTCGAAACCTACAGTTTCCCCGGTTATAGCTGCATTAGTGTTAACAATGCATTTGCCCACGGCATTCCTTCAGATAAAGTGGTACTAAAAAACGGTGATATCATCAACATTGATGTCTCTGCCGAGCTGGGGGGCTACTGGTCTGACAATGGATGCTCATTCATTGTTGGAGAAGATATTCAGGGACTACAACACCTCATTGATACTTCACAAGCAATACTGCTAGAAGCAATCGCTCAGATTAGCGGAGGATCAAAAATCGCTGAAACCGGAAAACTAATAGAAAGCCAGGCCAAAAGAGTGGGATATACCGTTATCCGGGATTTAGGTGGACATGGAGTTGGACGAAGTTTACATGAAGAGCCTGATGCGATTATGAATTTTTACGACCGAAATGATAATTCAAGGCGATTTAGAAAAGATTCTACCGTTGCGATTGAAACATTTATATCTACCGGCTCTACACACGTTGTAACAGCAGCCGACGGCTGGACTTTTACAGGAAATAAAGGAGGATTTGTAGCCCAACATGAACACACGATACTGATAACAGCTAAGGAGCCGATAATATTAACCTCCGCAAACGGGATATAAATACATTTTCCTCATTATGCCTACGTAATTCCTCAATTTGCTTATCTCTGTTTTCTGGCCTTTCCTCAATTTTGGAATAACAAAAAACAGAAATATGAATATTGTAATTACAGGTTCGCTTGGGAACATCGGGAGATCCCTGACAAAAGAATTGCTTCAAAAAGGACATTCCTTAACAGTGATTAGCAGCAAAGCAGAGCGACAAAAAGAAATTGAAGAGCTAGGTGCAAAAGCAGCAATCGGCACTATCCAGGATACCGGATTTTTAGCGAAAACTTTCAAAGGTGCTGATATTGTTTACCTGATGGAAGCATGGGAAGGCATTGGCAGCATGTTTGACAAGGACATGGATTTTGTGAGTGCATTTAACAAGATCGGCAAAAATTATAAAAAAGCAGTGGAGCAATCCGGAGTTAAACGGATTGTCCATTTAAGCAGTATAGGTGCACATACTGATAAAGGAACTGGTAGCCTCTTTGTTCATCACATGGTAGAAAATATCCTAAACGAATTACCTGATGATGTTTCGATCAAATTTATGAGGCCCGTAGGATTTTACACCAATATTTTCAGGCAGCTACAAAACATAAAAACAAGTGGATCGCTCATCCAAAGCTACGGAGGTGATCAAAAAGAACCCTGGGTTTCCCCACTGGATATTGCAGCAACCATTGTTGAAGAAATGGAAAAACCTTTTGAGGGAAGAACCGTGCATTACATAGCCAGTGAAGAAATTTCTCCTAATGAAGTGGCTAAAACAATCGGTGAAGCGATTGGCAAACCAGATTTGAAAGTATCGGTAATTCCCGGTGAACAAATACACAGTAGAATGTTAACCGCAGGAATGAATGAGTGGATTGCCAATGGCTTTGTTGCCATGCAGACCGCCCAGGAAAATGGCAGTTTATACGAAGACTATTATCGCCACCAGCCGGTACTGGGTAAAGTAAAACTGGCGGACTTTGCGAAAGAATTTGCACAGGTATATCATCAGCAAACAAAATAGACGAAAATGGAGCGTAATTAATATTGCTGAGGAATATAATCCTGAAACGGGGCTTACCCCCTGGTAATGCAAATCTCATTAAAACAAGTAAATTTACAAGATGAAGAAGGAAGAAAAAACATTGCATAAGTTTGAATCCTTAAACGATTTTCACCGGGTGTTTGGGCTGCAGAAGCCCCTGCACCCGCTCATCAGCTTTATTGATATCGCAGATATGCACTATAATGCTGATGAATTACCAGATTCAATAGTGCTGGATTTCTATAAAATTGCTTACAAAACGCTTCTTTGCGGCAGAGCAAAATACGGACAAAACTATTACGATTTTGGGGAAGGTGGCTTAGTATTTACGGCACCAAATCAGGTCTTTGAAAGTCCGGATGATAATGTTAGTGCTGGATTTATATTGCTCGTTCATCCCGATTTTTTCCTCTCCTACCCCTTAGCGAAAAAAATCAGGCAGTATTGCTTCTTCTCCTATGCAGCGAATGAAGCTCTCCATTTATCAGATCAGGAAAGGGCAACCATCATGTCTGTGTTTAAAATTATTGATGAGGAATTGAAAAGCAGAATAGACGATTTTAGTCAGGATGTAATTATCTCACAAGTGGAACTGTTATTGAATTATAGTAACCGCTTTTACAAGCGACAATTCATTACACGCAAAGCTGTAAATAGCGACCTGCTGCAAAAGCTGGAAGAAATTCTGGACGATTATTTTGATAAAGAGCAATCATTAAAACTAGGCATCCCCACTGTGCAGTATCTTTCAGCACAGCTAAATATTTCAGCAAGTTATTTAAGCGATATGTTACGCTCACTTACCGGACAAAATGCACAGCAACATATTCACCACAAACTGATCGAAAAAGGCAAGGAAAAACTATCAACTACGAATCTGTCAATAAGTGAAATAGCCTATCACCTGGGTTTTGAACATGCACAGTCATTCAGTAATTTATTCAAAAAAAAGACTAACTTCTCCCCTCTGGAATTCAGGCAGTCTTTTAATTAGGACCAGCATCATCCTTCAAAATGACACTGTCCATTGGCGTACATACACCGTCCGATATTGAACAACGAACACTCAGATAAAAACATATATAACTAATATTCAATGGTTTAAAAATGTAATGAAATTTGGCATGTGATTAGCAAACCGGGTTTTGATCATTCAATAGATAGAAAATGATCATCATACTTAATTTCATATTATTTATAAAGATATGTTCAGATTAAACCTAAAAATTGCACTGCGAAATCTCTGGAAAAATAAAGGATTTGCCTTTATAAATGTAGGCGGTTTGGGGATTGGACTTGCAAGCTGCATGATTCTGTTACTTTATGTAAGCTATGAATGGGGATATGATAAACAGTTTAAGAATCATGGAAACACATATGTAGTTTATCAAAATACGCCATCAAGCGGTAAAGTGTTTAGCTGGGCATGGACACCTAATGCTATGGCTCAGGAGGTAAAGGAAAAAATTCCAGGAGTGGAATATGCCTCGCATTTAACCTATCCACGTCCAAATCTGATTACCTATGGTGAAAAGAAACTAAAGGAAACCGGGGTTTTCACCGACCCTGCCTTCATTAAAATATTGAATTATAAATTTATAAAAGGCAATCCCAATGCTGCGCTGAAAGAGGTCAACTCCATCATCCTGACAAAAAGCTTCGCAGAGAAATTATTCGGGAATGAAGATCCAATTAACAAAACAGTCAAGCTGGATAATGCAGACGTATTAAAGGTTGAGGCAGTAATTGAAGATATTCCCGCCAATAACAGTATTCGCTTTCAGTATCTGATGCCTTGGGCGCTGTTCGAAAAACGGGAATCCTGGGCTCAGGGCGTGAATTGGGGTAATAATATGTGCCTTACATTAGTACAACTCAGGAGTTCCGATGCTTTTGAAAATGCAAATGCGCAAATAAAAGACATCTATAAACGAAACCAAAAAGGCAGTATCAGTGAAGCATTGTTGTTTCCTTTGGATAAATGGCATTTATACGATGATTTTGTGAATGGGAAGTCTGTCGGAGGAAAGATTGACCAATTAAAGATTTTTATTCTCCTGGCTTTTTGCATATTAATGATAGCCTGTGTAAATTTTATGAATCTATCTACAGCGAGTTCCGAAAAAAGAGCTAAAGAAGTTGGTGTACGAAAAGCAATTGGATCGTCGCGTAAATCATTAATTGGTCAGTTCCTGCTGGAATCGCTTATTCTGGCAGCGGTGAGTACCATTCTTGCCTTTGTACTCACAGAAGTAACTCTGCCTTATTTCAATCAGCTGTTGGATCTCCAATTGACTATTCAATATGACAACTGGCGCTTCTGGCTGATTCTTGCCAGCCTGATCATTTTTACTGGCTTGATAGCGGGAAGTTATCCTGCGCTTTACCTCTCTTCTTTTGAGCCAGTTCAGGTTCTTAAAGGTTTCAATGTGAAGGCAGGAAGTGCCGTTTCCATAAGAAAGGTACTGGTGGTTTTTCAGTTTATATTTGCTGTTTGTCTCATTATCTGTACGGCGGTAATCTATCAGCAGCTCTCCTATATAAAAGGTAAACCTATTGGATATGATCAACACAATTTGCTGCAATTAGCCGTTCAGGGAAGTTTGAGAGATGCAGGCAAACTCGATTTACTGAAAGACCAGTTATTAAAATCTGGAGCAGCAACAACGGTATCCTTCTTTAGTCATGATATTAGTGAGGGCGGCAATAACACCATGGATGTGTCCTGGCCAGGCAAAGATCCGAAACAAGATGTCCTTTTTAATCAGCGCGGTATAGGCTATGATTTTACGAAGACGATCGGATCAGCACTCATTGCTGGCAGGGAGTTTTCTGCAAAATTCCCCAATGACTCAACTCAGATGTTATTGAACGAATCTGCTGTCAAGATGATGGGACTGAAAGAACCTCTAGGAAAAACAGTTAAGTGGAACGACAGGAACTGGACAGTTGTAGGTGTTGTTAAAGACTTCGTAGTGGAGTCTGCTTATCAGAGAGTTGCCCCGATGATGTTTTATCCCATTGGCTTTAGTGGGGCAGAAACCGTATTAATTCGTTTAGACCCATCATCAAACCTGGGGAATTCATTGCTAAAAATTGATGAGATAGTTCATAATCTCGAACCCAATTTTCCAGTGGACCGTAAGTTCGTTGATGAAAGTTTTGCCTTGAAATTTAAAAATGAACAGCTCTTAGGAACACTTTCTAATTGGTTTGGCGGCTTTGCAATCTTTATTTCCTGTTTAGGTTTATTCGGACTCGCACTGTTTATGGCGGAACAGCGTAAGAGGGAGATTAGTATACGTAAAGTGTTAGGAGCAAGTACAGCAAATATCCTGACACTACTAAACAGGGACTTCATCAAGCTGGTAGCTATTGCTAATATCATTGCCTTTCCCTTAGCCTATGTTATCATAGATAAATGGCTTTCGGCCTTTGAATATCGGGTATCTATTTCAGTTATGCCATTTATTCTGGCCATTAGTCTATCTGTTTTGATAGCCATTTTAACGGTAAGTATTCAATCCGTAAAAGTGGTTAAAGCGAATCCTGTTGACGCACTAAAATATGAATAGCATAAGGTGACAAGTATCAGGTACGAATTATTTTGGAATTTATACTTTTTTTGTCGCTAGTTTCCGGCGAATACGACTCAGTGACGGCCCTTGAATACCTAAATAAGAGGCAATATGGTACAATGGAATTCGCTCAGTTATATCACGGTGCTGTCTGGTGAGTTCAAGATAACAGTCTTCTGGTGTACTAAACATAAATGATTCGGCCTTTGCCATAGCCATAGTGAAAGCACGTTCAGCTACCATCCTTCCAAATCTTTCCCAGGCGTGCGACTTAAGATAAAGCTCTTGCAAATGATCAATATGAATATAGAGTATTGTAGATTCAATCATCGCTTCGGTGTGGTAGTTGCAGGGCAATTGCTCTACAAAACTTTTATAAGAAACAATCATCTGATTATCTGAGCAGAAGAATACATTCTTTTGCTCTCCTGTTTCAGTGCTTACATGGTAAGTACGAAAGATGCCATCGGTAATAAAACCGAGATGTTTACAGACATTCTTGTACTCATTATAAAATTCCCCTTTTTTATATTTACGTTCAAGCCAATAAGGTCTGCTCAATTGAAAATCATCGTCGCCAATACCGGCAAACTGTTTCAAGACATTCTGTAACAAATCAAGATGATGCTGTTGCATAAATTTTCCTTAGTAAGATTAATTGTAAATTTTCTTCAAATCAGCTTTTTTGGACAAGCTGAGCACAGGCACGTGATCAACATCAATTATCCGAAAATCGTCTATAAGTTTAACGTTATTAAAGTCTATTAATTCCCCTCCAAGCATATAATTATTAATCTCAGTCACAATATCTTTGCCCGGTAAAAAGTCTGAAAGACATTTTGTAAAATCTTCTATTGTAATAGGCCTGCCTTGATCTTTTAGATTCCGCGCATAGAGTGATGTCAAAAAATGCCTGATAGTATGTTTTCCGCCTGTTGCTAAACGTATCTGATTATCCAGGTAAAAGGCATAGATCAATCCTCTTTGGTAAGGGATTTTTTCGTAAAGACGACTTTTAAAGAAATTTGGCTCAATGGAATCGCCTGCTATAGTACCAACCGGACTCGTATAATGAGCCTTGAAATTATGTTTATTCATGTGGTTGAGAAAAGCTTTTTTATCGAATAAACCGGCTCTATTGAGGTTATAAACTGCGATATAATCATTAAATCCTTCATTGAACCAATTATTCTCCATACCTATGGATTTATACTTCAGGCGTACACCGATCCAATTATGAGAAATCTCATGGGAAATCAGTTGTACTTTTTCTATATCCAATGGTCCCTTATATCTGATACTTAATCCGTTTAGCAAGCCCATTCCTGTCATAGTAGATTCTACATCATTGCGTAAAGGTATAGCACTCAAAATATAAAATGGAGCTTTATAGTCCTGCCAGAAATCACGGACCTGAGGGATAAATCCTGTCATCAAAGATGTTATATCCTTAGGCAGGCCACTTGTACTATCACTTTTAGAAGTCAGCAGATAATTAGGAATACCTTTGATTATATATTTTTTAATGACCAGGTCTTTACTCATTTGAAGCATGAAGGAGTTTTTCTCCGTATCATTTGCTTTGATAAACTGAATGTCACCTGGTTTCGCTTCCGGATTTGTTGATGCAAGGTAGGGTATCTCTTTTGGCCAGCTGTCCCAAACAATTCCTATATCAGTATACTTATTTTCAGAAACACTCATGAATAGCTGATAACCTAATGTATATAAAAAGCCGGGTGCTATGGTTGGTCGGAAAGCTTCATTAGCTAATGCCCTTTTAGGATTTATCACCAATTGTCCGTCTATTTCAAAATGCAATTTCTTGAGCCCGTCGCTGTTGTGATAAACAACAACATCCCTGTCTTTAGCCCTTATCAATAATGAATCGTCTGCTCCCACCGTTATCTTACCCAGGATATCAAATATATGAGGCTGTCCTCCTGCTTCAGGAATACCATAAGTAAATACTGTACTATCCTTTGCGGTAGCATTATAAAACAAATCTATTTTAAGAACCGACGAATTTCCATCCCATGAGAGATGATAGTCCATCCTGTTCAACGGAATTTTATCATGTCCATTTACCATGAATGGAGGAAAAATAAGTACAATAATTAAAAACTTGCGCAAAAGGGTTGTAATATTCATCTCAATGTGATTATAGCTCAGCACCTTACCAGTGATAAACGTGATATAATGTTATTATTTACCCTCAAAAGTCGCAAATAAATTTGCAGGTGATATTAACCCAGGTTAAAATCGGACTGAGAATTTAAGTTGAGATTGGAATTGATAACTTTAACCATAAAGATATCAATTTACCACGGACATTCAGCTTATAATCGGCGGTAAAATATGAACATCGAAGCTTCATAACTATAAACTTAAATCCACGCAGAATTTAACGTTCTGCCAGACTCTTCTTGCCAGAGTTAATGTAGTCGAGCGGTGAAATACCAAATTGTTTAATAAAACTTTTTCCGAAATATGCCTGTGAACCAAAACCGGTCATCGAAGCAACTTGCTGAATATTATAAACTCCCTCATTGAGTAATTCGGCAGCCTTTTTTAACCGGGTAATCCTAATCAGATCAAGTGGCGATAAATTGGAAATAGTTTTTATCTTCCTGTAAAACGTAGGCCTGCTCATGTTCATCAGATCCGCCAGCTGGTCAACATTCAGTTTATTATCTATATGTTTATTTATATAATCTGCAACCTTCTCCAAAAAGGCTTCGTCTGCCTTATTATAAGCCATACTTTTTATATGCACTAATGGAGAATGAGCAAAGAAATTCCTGATCTTATCACGGCTGGCCAGTAGATTGTTAATCTGTTTCAGTAAATGTGCCGGTGAAAATGGTTTTTCAATATAAGCGTCCGCACCTACTTCACGACCTTCAATTTTGGACTGCATAGTATTGCTGGCCGTGAGGAGAATGATCGGAATATGGGTATATTCGAGATTATCTTTTACAGTTTTGCAAAGTGCAAAGCCGTCCATTACAGGCATCATGATGTCGCTGACAATGAGATGGACACTTTTTTTATCAAGTATCTGTAATGCCTCTTCCCCATTTGAAGCGACGATAACTATAAAATAGGATTTCAATTGTTCACTAATAAACTTCCTGATTTCTACATTATCTTCCACTAACAAAATAGTTGGTAAATCGCCGTCCATTTGTAGAAACACTTCCGGCTCAATTTTGACTTCATCAGCTTGTTTATTGATATTAAACTCTCTTTCATGGTGTAAAGGCAAAGTCAGTACAAATACATTCCAGCGCCCTTCTTCATTTTCCAAAGTAAGAGTACCTTCATGGAGTTCTGCTAGTGACCGCGCTAGTGGCAATCCTATTCCAGTCCCTCTTTCTTCCTTGGCTTCTTTCATTCTAAAAAAAGGCTCAAAAATCTTTTGCTGCAATACTACCGGAATCAGCACTCCGTCACTCTTCACTTTTATGGTAAAAGTGCTGACAGTTTCACTAAGGGAAATGATCAGGTATTTCCCTGCATACTTCAAACCATTATCAATCAGATTACTCAATATTTTATTTAATCCTTCCACATCGGCATACGCATAATAAGGTGAATCTGGAATTTGCAGATTAAAAGACAGACCTCTCGCTAAGGCAGCAGAAGAAAACCGCTCATAGTTATCACGTAATAACTTACTGATATTTACATTCACAAAATTCAGGCTGAACCCCTTAACTTCGGCCTTTCTAAAATCAAGCAGCTGGTCTGTTAATGCAATTAGGCGTTCAGTGTTTTTTTTCATCGTGGCCAGGTTATCCGCAATTCCCTCCCTTTGATCAGATTTCCTGATCACTTCATCCAAAGGACCACTAATCAGGGTCAAAGGCGTACGGATCTCATGGGTTACATTGGTAAAAAATTCGATCTTTGCCTGGTAAAGTTCCTTTTCCTTTTTCGCTTCCCATCTTTCTGCGCGTCTGGTATTTTTTTCTTCCACCCAACGATGGTAATAACGGATAAAATAATAGTTAGCAATAATAAAAATAATCAGGTACAGGGCATATGCCAGGTTCGTTTTCCAGAATGGAGGAGAAACAATAATCCGCAAGGTAGTTTCCTGGTTATTCCATTTGCCACTGTTATTAGCAGCCTGCACACGAAACAGGTAATTTCCTGGCAATAAGTTAGTAAAATATACTTTCCTGTTTTTCTTTAATAAGGTCCAGTGTTTATCAAGACCATCCATCATGTACCTGTATTCCGTCATTTGCGGAGCCGTGTAGCCTAATGCAGCAAAATCAATACTAAAGGTCGACTGGTTATGGGCAATGGTGAGCTCTCTGGTATAATTGATGGACTGTTTTAAGGGTGATCCTTCTTCACCGATCTTTATTTCCTGATTATAGATCTGAAAACCTGTAATATAGACTGGTGGAACAAAATTATTCTGTCTGAATAAACCAGGCTGAAAACTGATCATCCCTTGTACGCTGCCAAAATAGAGCTGCCCGTTTTTATCCTGGTATGCCGACTTGTAGTTAAACTGATTGTTCAGCAAACCATTTGCCCTGGTATAAGTCCTGATCGTTTTTTTAATGGGGTCGAAACATACCAATCCGCGCGACGTGCTAATCCACAGATGACGATACTGATCTTCGAGTATGCTGTAGAACACACTGCTTGGAAAACCATCTTTAGTGAGGAAACGTTCAAAGTCTTGTTCTTTCACATTAAATCGGCAGAGACCATTTTCTGTAGCTATCCACATATTGGACCGGCTATCCTGAAAAACCGAATTGACATCATTACTGGCAAGACTTTTTTTATCTTTTTCATCATGTTTGTATCCGCCAGAAGTATGCGTGACAGGATTATAAAAATATAATCCATCCCGCAGTGTCCCTGCCCAGATGGTGCCATTTCTGTCTTCATACAAAGTAGAATAATGATAATTACCGGGCACTTCATTGAGCAGCGTAAAATCATCGCTGGATTTATTATATCGGTAGAGTCCGACTGACGTTCCGATCAGGATATCGCCAGCACGGGTTTTCAGCAGGCTCTCAATGAAATTACTCTTTAGCTGATTTGGTGCAAAACCAGCGCGATAGCGTCGCAATACCTGATGAGTGCGGATATCAAAGACATCAAGTCCCTGTTCAAACGTACCTACCCACAGCTCATTATCAACAGCAAGCAGACCGTGAATATTGGAATGTGCTATACTGGATTTAGTACCGCTGGGCCTGAAATTCTTAAATATGCCCGATGCCGGATTTAACAGATTAAGTCCCCCGTCTTCTGTACCAATCCATAAATCTCCATTTTTATCTGAACAAATCTCACGGACAGCATATCCGCTTAAACTGTTACTTTTCCCCTGTGGGAAAAACTTATTAAAAGTAGTGAGCTGATTTGGATAGTAGTTGAGCCCGCCAAAATAGGTACCTGCCCACACCCCTCCTTCTTTATCTCTGGTTAATGTGTATACCGAATTATCCGAAAGAGCGTATGGATCATTAATTTGTTTACGAAGATTTATAACATGTCCTGTTTTCACATGATAGATAAACAGGCCGGATTCTGTACCTATCCAATATTCGTCCTTGTTCTTTTCAACAAAATCCCGCGCATAAATCCAGGTCTGATCAGGATTTCTGGTTAAAACATCTTTGTAGGCTAAGGTGCTGGTATTAAATGCTTTCACCCCCTGGTTGGAAGTGCCGATCAGGATGACTCCTTTTCCGGTGTCATATATCTTCTCTATCCAATTGGATATAGCCGGTTCAGAATGGTTAAAGACATTATAGTTTTCAAATTTACGCCCATCCTTATTCAGCTTCTGGATAAATCCATCTGTGGTAGAAAGCCATAGTTCGCCCTTGATGGTCAGTAGAATGGATGTAACCAGCGCATGTTCCCGCTGGTCAAAAGTACTCAGCTTTTTTGATTTCTCATTGTAGCGAAAAAGCGTAGTACCAGCTATATACCAGATATTACCTTCTGCATCTACCTTAAGATCCCTTATTTCCTTATTTTTAGTATAAGGAACCAGGCTAAACGTTTCGTTAAGGGGATTATAACGAAAAGCCCCTCTCCTTGTTCCGACCCATAAATGCTGACTTTTATCTTCGAATAAACAATGCACAAAATTGTCGCCTATAGTGCCGGGCCGGTCGGGATCATTTCTGAATATTTTAAAGTCATTGCCATCAAACCTGTTCAATCCGTCTTTAGTACCAAACCATAAAAACCCCTTTTTATCCTGCAGACTGGAGATCACAGAATTATAGGAAAGACCATTTTCTACTTCGTAATGTCTGAAATGATAAGACTGTGCGCGGCAGAATAAAGATAACCCCAGTAGGATAAAAAGTAACGGAAATAACTTTTTCAATGATTTATATTTTGGTTACTGATAAAATTAGAAGAAATAACTTTAGAAAAGAACAGCGCATAGGCTATAGACCAATAAATCGATAAAATGAGACGAATTGAACAAAGTTTGATCTGATTGGTCGAATCCTGTTTCATTACTTAGTCGCTCCGTTGCAGTGCAGATCTGCGATTGAAAAAAACCAAATATTTAACCATAAGATTATGAAAAGAAAATTACCATGGGGCTGGAATATTAAATCCTGTTTCATTCTGTTTACACTGCTCTTTGCATCGAATGCAAAAGTGTTTGCCCAGAGCAGCGTGTCAGGAACGATAACCGATAACGCTGGAACAATAGCTGGCGTAGGTGTGCAGGTTAAGGGCAGCAAAATTGCAACCGTTACAGCAGCTGATGGAAAATACACGATCAGGGTAGCCAACGCGGCTACCGATATTCTAGTGTTTTCTTATATCGGGTATGCCGCACAGGAAATCCCCGTTAACGGAAAGTCAGTAGTTAATGTAAATTTAAAAAGTCAGTCGGCCGACCTCAGTGAGGTTGTGGTAGTAGGTTACGGTACACAGCGAAAAAGTGATCTTACGGGTGCGATATCAGTAGTGAAGGCCGCTGACGTACAAAAAAGACAAGCTACAACAGTGGCAGAATCCTTACAGGGACTGGCGACAGGAATCAAAGTGAGAGGCGGCGGACAACCCGGCTCAGAAGCACAAATTCAGATCAGAGGACTGAAAAATTTATCCGGCACCAACCCCCTTTATGTGGTAGATGGTCTGATTACGACGGCTAACCGTGATTTTAATCCGACAGACATTGAGAGTATCCAAATCTTAAAAGATGCATCGGCAGCAGCCATTTATGGATCCAGGGCGGCAAATGGGGTGATTATCATTACAACAAAAAAAGGAACTGCCGGCCCTATGCAGGTTTCTGTCTCAGCAAAAAACACGGTACAAACAATCCCCAGGTATAAGCTGGCAGGCACTGAAGAATTTGCCAGGATCAATAATATGGCCTATGACAATGCAGGTATTACAAAACAAAAACTAGACCTGAGTACTAATACTGACTGGCAGGATGTGGCTTATCAGACCGGATTGGTACAGGATTATAATGTAAATTTCTCTGGCGGTAGCAAAGACGGTACCTATTACGTATCTACTGGCTATTTTAAAAACAAAGGCGCGGTAATTAGTACTGGCTTTGACAGATACAATTTCAGGGTAAACACAAAAAGTACTAAAGGTATCTTCACTATAGGAGAAAATGTAGCTATCAGCAATTCCAAAGTAGATGAGATGTCGGGTAACCCGGTTTTGGATGTGATCAGAATGCTGCCCACCATCCCAGTATATGATGCAGCAAATCCAGGAGGTTTCGGTTACGGAAATGAGAACACAGCACGTACTTTTGGTACTAACCCGCTGGCTATTGCTTCACTTGAAGACCGCACTAATGAGAATTTAAGGATAAAAGGTAATCTTTTTGCTGAACTGCAATTACTCAAATCGTTGAAATTTCGCAGTAGTCTGGGTTATGAAACGAGCAGAGACCACTATACTTATTTACGTAAAGAAGGATCCTGGACTTTAAATCAGTCCTACGACCCTGCAATTCTGGACGAAAACAGGGCAGAATCAAGCACTATAATCATTGAGAACACCTTAAATTTCAATGAAAAATTCGGTAGACATCGTATCAGTGCAGTAGCCGGACAATCTTATCAAAAAGATAAATTCGCACAGATTAGCGGAAGAAAACGTAATATCCTCGCTAATCCCGGTGGTGGGTATTATGATGTGCTGGATCAGGGAAATGAGCCTCAAACAGCTGGTTACAGGTGGCGCACAGACCTGATCTCCTATTTTGGTCGCGTAGAATATAATTACGACGACAAATACCTGTTGAACGGGGTAATCAGAACTGATGGTGTATCAAGATTCGGACCGGATTACAAGTTCGGCACCTTCCCTTCTGTATCTGCTGCCTGGCGCATCAGCAAAGAAAAGTTTTTTCAATCCTCATGGATCAATGACCTGAAACTGAGAGCTAATTATGGAACGCTGGGCAGCAGTAATATTGGTGCTTACGATTATATTGCTACCATTAATACCTTTTCAACGGTTCCATTTGGTCCTGGTCAGACCATCCAGCAAGGTTCAACACAAGTAAGGCTAGCGAATAACGATTTGAAATGGGAACAGGTAATCCAGCAGAATTACGGATTTGATGCAGCCTTTTTGCAGAACAAGCTCAGTGTTACGGCAGAATACTTTATCGCCAAAACCAAAGATGTCCTGATCCAGTATCCACTTTTAATTTCTACAGGGAATGATGGTGGGAACCCTTATGTGAATGGTGCTACACTAGGTAACCGGGGCTTCGAGCTAACTGCTACTTACCAGGACAATACTAAAGAATTTAAATACAATGCAACCGTCAATTTAACCACCTTGAACAACAAGGTAATAGACCTCGGATATGGTAAAAACCGCACATTTGTTGGCAATACGGTAACAGAAGCAGGACAGCCAATCGGTGTATGGTATGTATTGGAAACTGACGGTCTTTTCCAGAATGATGCAGAAGTAGCCAACTATAAAAACAGTGCAGGAACAATAATTCAGCCGACCGCTAAACCAGGAGATATACGATTTAAAGACAATAATGGAGATGGTGCTATCACAAATGATGATAAGGCCACTGCAGGAAGTCCATGGGCAAAATATGAAATGGGTTTAAACCTGGGTGCTTCCTATAAAGGCTTTGAGCTGACAATGGATTGGTTCGGATCCTTCGGTGCCAAAATTTTCAACGGACCAAGAAGTGTTTTAGATAATTTCTCAGACAACTCCAATTACCGTGCAGGCGTGCAGCCCTGGACTCCGGAAAATCCGGATACTGACGTGCCACGGGCTTATTATGCCAGCACTATCAATGCACGCGGCGATACAGACAGATGGCTTGAAAATGGCAGTTTTGCCAGGTTGAAATACATCGGACTTACATATAACCTCCCTAAACGTATCCTTAGCAAAACGGGACTGAGTAGCGCACAAATAACTTTATCGGGACAAAATCTGATTACCATTACCAAATACACCGGTATAGATCCTGAATTTAACAACAATACAATTTTCGAAAAGGGATATGATTATGGTGCATTTCCCAACTTGAAATCAGTCTCTTTAGGTTTACAATTTGGCTTTTAATTAAAGATTATGAAACGATCAAAAGCTTACAGCTCAAAAAAAATCATGAATCAAGCTTATCATGGCCTCATCGCCAATACAAAATATTTTCTGATGAAAAGGACAATTTCAAAAATCATGATTATGGGTACACTTTTACTTGGTGTTGCTTGTAAAAAAGAACTCTTAAATCAGGATAATCCTAATACGCTGACGGTAGAGCAATTCTGGAAAACGGAAACTGATGCTCAAAAAAGCGTGAATTCCATTTATGCCATGTTTTATCAAACCGGTGGATGGAACCGCTGGATATATTTTCGGTTAGACCTTACCTCAGATGAGGGATTTAGCAATAGTCCCTGGACTGAGCTGGCCGACTGGACCAGATTCCGGTATGTAAATTATAACTTTTGGGAAGGAAACGTAAATACCTATCGTGATTTCTACAAAGCGATTTTCAGGTGCAACCAAGTGCTTAAGTATGTTCCTGACATCCCTTTTACTGACGCAAAAAAGAAAGCGCAAATACTAGCTCAGGCGAAATTTTTGCGCGGATATTATAACTATTATGGTGCCGTGTTGTGGGAAAACTTTCCGTTAATTACTACACTGCAACTGGCGACTGATTTGCCTGCGGCATCAAACCTGCAGCAAGTATGGGCGCAGGTAGAAAAAGATTTACAGGAAGCAAGTGCCGATTTACCAGAACAATGGACAGGCGATGATCTTGGCAGGCCAACCAAAGGTGCTGCGCAGGCATTATTAGGTAAAGCACTGATGCAGCAGCATAAGTGGAATGAAGCCAAAACAGCATTCGACTATCTTGTGACAGGAGCGGGTAAAAGTTATTATGCGTTGGTAGACTTTAAAGACAATTTCAGGGCAGAAAATGAAAACAATAAAGAATCTGTTTTTGAAATTCAATTTTCTGATGCCAATAAAACTGCAGAAGGTGATGCACCTAATTCAAATATGGGGACTAGCAGAAGCCAGTTTTTTGCGCCAAGAAGTATAGGCTGGTCTGATGGACAAGCAAGGTACTGGACAGTTGATGAATTCAAAAAAGAAAAAACTGTAACTGGAGGAATTGACCCGCGTTTACGCTACACACTTTTTTATCCATCACTAGAAGCAGATTTTGGTGATAAAATTTATGGCAGAAGCTGGGCGTGGGGTCCTGACGAAGCGTGGTTTAAGAAATACTCACGCGATTATAGCCGGAATAACGAAGACTATTTTAACCAGATAAACAACAGAGTAATCCGCTATGCCGATGTTTTACTCATGTATGCTGAAGCCCTAAATGAATTGGGTCAAACCACCGAAGCGTATCAATATGTGAACCTCGTAAGGCAACGTTCAAACATGGCCACAATGCAATTGGCCTATCCCGCGATTGGCACTAGTCAGACACTTTTCAGAAACCGCCTAAAAACGGAACGCATGCTTGAACTATGTGGAGAGAGTGTTAGATGGGCAGACTTGAAACGCTGGGGAGATCTGGATACACAAGCAGGTGTAAATGAAGTGGCATTAAGAGACCCCGATTTTAAAAACTTTGTTGTGGGGAAACACATCCGTTTACCTCTGCCTCAGGTTGAAGTGGAAAACAATACGAACCTGAAACAGAACCCTAGTTATTAAATAATGAATTTTAACCACGCTATACAAAAAGGATTAATCATTTGTTCAGTATTGCTTGCATCAGGCATTATGGCTTGTTCAAAAAAAGCGGAAAAAGATAATCAATCCGTGGTGCCGGGCGGTGGAATAGTATGGGACTATTCCACCCTTAAAAAGGTATCCGGCAATTCTTCAGAAAGTAACTATGCTGGTTATGCCAGAATGATCCAGCGCTTTGATCAGTCATTGGTCTGTATTTATGAAAGTGATGGTAATATTTTAGTGAGCCGGAGTAGTGATCTTGGCGTGAAGTGGTCTGCTCCTGATACTGTAGCCCTTAAAGCTGGTGGTATTAATAGGTCTGTGCCAGACATCCTGGAACTGAAAGATCATTCCCTGCTGGCCTGTTATAATGGTCGTCCTTACCCGATAAACCCTTCAAAGAAATTCAATATCCTAACAAAAAGAAGCACAGATGGAGGAACAACCTGGACAGACGAACAATTATTATATGAAGCAGGATATCAATTCGAAAACGGTTGCTGGGAACCATCTGCTATACAATTGCCTTCAGGCGAGATACAATTATTTTTTGCCAATGAAGGGGAATATCCTAATTCGGCAGAACAGAACATCTCTCTCTTAAGATCAGGAGACAACGGGTTAAACTGGACTAAAAAACCAGAAATAGTGAGTTACAGTAAAACCAATCGGGATGGAATGCCTGTCCCTTTGTTACTAAACGACGGTAAGAATATTGTTTTTGCTATTGAAGATAACAGTTCAGGAAATTTCAAACCCTACATCATCAGCAATTCCCTGCAGGAAGATTGGGGACATACTGTCGATGCAGGCAGCAAAAACCGAAACTACGCCCTGGCAGAAAAAATTGGAAACGATATTTATGCCGGAGCTCCCTATCTGCGGCAGCTCAAAACAGGTGAAACCATACTTTCTTACCAGGGTACCGAAGGAAGAGTAAACAAGATGGATTTTGCCGATATGAAAGTTGTGATAGGAACTCATATGGCTACTAATTTTAGTCGTAAATCTACACCGTTCATCATTCCAGACGATAAATCATGCCTCTGGAATAGTTTATGTGTCCTGAATGATGATACTATTATCGCACTTACCAGTACAAATGCCTATTCCAGCAAATCAGAAGTCTGGATGATCAAAGGTAAATATCAGCGCGATCTGGTGCAGCAGCCACAGCCGGTATACGCAGCAGATCCTACCATATTTTATGATCAGGGAACTTATTACTTATATGGCACAAGCGGCGACAGTGGATTTCTAGTCCATACCTCCGAAGACCTGAAAACCTGGAGTAGTCCGGTTGGTAAAAAGAACGGTTATGCCCTATTTAAAGGTGATGCTTATGGAAGCAGAGGCTTTTGGGCACCACAAGTGTTTAAGCACAAAGGCATGTACTACATGGCTTATACGGCCGACGAACAGATTGCTATCGCCCAAAGCAATAGTCCACTTGGCCCCTTTACCCAAAAAAAGCTAAAACCTATATCGGGAACAGGAAAACAGATTGATCCTTTTCTTTTCTTTGACACTGATGGAAAACCTTACCTGTATCATGTAAAGTTACAGAATGGCAACAGGATTTTTGTTTCAGAAATGAATAAGGACATTACAGACATCATCTCCGGTACGGCCAGGGAATGTATTTCGGCGACAACACAGTGGGAAAATACAGCCAGTACCAAATGGCCTGTAGCGGAGGGACCTACCGTGATAAAAAATGGAAAATATTATTTTTTGTTGTATTCCGCAAATGACTTCCGCAGCAGTGATTATGCTGTAGGTTACGCCACTTCCCTATCTCCATCAGGCCCATGGACCAAATATGAGGGAAATCCTATCATCAGCAAAAAGACCTTGAACTATAATGGCACAGGGCATGGCGATTTATTTCAGGATGCCACCGGGAATTATCATTATGTAATGCATACACATTTCTCTGATACAAGAGTATCCCCAAGAAAAACCGGACTAATCAGTATAAAATTCTCCGGTAAATCTGATGGTCCGGCACTGCTTACAGCAGACAGTTCTAGCTTTAATTTATTAAATACGACTAATACACATTAAAAACCAATGAGATGATGAAATCCGCAAAAATCTGTTTAACACTACTAGTCATTACAATGACTAGCCAATTGTATGCACAGCAAAAGAAAGCGAAAACAAACACTGCCACCAGAGCAATCTGGTCAGTACAGCAGGCCAAAGCCTGGCAACAAAAATGGGGATGGTTAAGAGGAAGTAATTTTATCCCAAGTACAGCCATCAATCAGCTGGAAATGTGGCAGAAAGAATCTTTTGACCCAGAAACTATTGACAGGGAGTTAGGTTATGCAGAGGGAATAGGTATGAATTCCATGCGTGTATACCTGCACCATGCCGCCTGGATGCAGGATAAACAGGGATTTAAAGACAGAGTTTCCAATTATCTGGCCATTGCCGACAAACACCATATATCTACCTTGTTTGTGCTGTTTGACGATTGCTGGAACCCAACTTATCAGGTTGGAAAACAACCAGAACCTAAACCTGGTGTGCATAATTCTGGTTGGGTACGAGATCCGGGAGATATTTATTATAATGATACAAAGGTGGTGGACACTTTAGAGGCTTATGTAAAAGACGTATTAACCACTTTCAAGGATGATCAACGTATCGTACTATGGGATGTTTACAACGAACCTGGAAATACGAACAACGGTAACAAAAGTATGCCTTTACTAAAAAAAGTATTTGAATGGGGAAGAACCATTAATCCAAGTCAGCCGCTATCTGCGGGTGTATGGGATTTCAAACTGAAAGAGCTGACTGATTACCAAATCAAAAACTCAGACGTGACAACATATCATAATTATGGCGATCTAAAAGATCATCAGCATTCCATTGATACCCTTAGAAGTGTTTCAAAGCGGCCATTAGTTTGTACTGAATATATGGCCAGATCCAGAAACAGTTTATTTAGCACGATCATGCCTTTATTGAAAAAAGAGAACATTGATGCCTATAACTGGGGGCTGGTAGAAGGAAAAACAAATACCAAATATGCCTGGGATCTACCTATGCCAGATGGCGGGGAGCCAGTATTATGGTTTCACGAAATCTTCCATAAAGACGGATCGCCGTATAAACAGGAAGAAGTGGACATTATCAAAAGTCTAACTGGCGCTGCTAAATAAGTATAAGCTTATATTTAACCATTACCGCGTATCTACTAGTCAGGTTTTTTGACTAAACAGATCCGGTAATGGCTTTTAACAAATCTTTTATTCTCTCCCGCCATCTCTTATCACGTGGTAATTTGGAGACATAATCTCAATATTAGCTTGTTTAAAAACATCCTGAATGTTTTCAAGCATATTACTATAGATCAGCGCCTGTTTATTGGCCTCTTTGGTATACGCATTAATCTGATAAGATATATTAAAATCATCCAGGCTGGTCTGCAAGACAAAAGGTTTTGGCTCTTCAAGTATATAAACTGTTTTTAAAGCAGAGGTAATTAATAATTCATATACCTGTTGCCAGGGTACGTCATAACCAATTGTAATGGTATAATGTACAATCAATCCCTGTTTTTCATTTTTAGTATGGCTGGAATAATTGACTGTTGAACTGGAAAGAATCATGGAATTAGGTACAGTTATATCTTCGTTTTTAATGGTCTTGATCCGGGTTACCAACATTGATTTTTCCATCACATCCCCCACTACCTCTCCGATTTTCACACGGTCTCCTATCCTGAAAGGCCGCATGTAGGTAATTACCAGTCCGGCTACAATATTGGTGATCGCACTTGACGACCCTAAAGAAATCAGAATACCCAGAAATACCGATACTCCCTGAAAAGCTGGTGAACTGGAGCCGGGGAGGAATGGAAAAACCAATACCAGCATAAAAGCATAGAGGATAAATCTTAGAATATTAAAGGTTGGTATAGCCCAGTCTGCATGGAACCCTTTCAGTTGTATATTTCCGCGTTTAACTTCGTAAAACATATACCTGATACCTTTTAAAAGGTATTTGAATATGAAGAAGATCACTACCACCTTGAATAAGTCTGGAAGATAGTCTATAACTGCTTTAGCTGCTGATTTCAATGGGCTTAATATCCAGCTAAGCAGTGTGCCTGTCCAGGCTTTGGTCTCTGGAAATATGCTGAATAGTAATGGAAAAGATAAGTAAATGACCAGGAGAATAACTAAAAGTTTTACCAGCGTAGTTAACCTGAGTAATGCCGTTTCCAGATGGTCGGCCGTTATAATATTTACATTTTTGAGTCGCAGGCCCTTTAGATATTGCTCTTTATGCGCAGAAATGAATCCAGCCACACGCCTGAACAACCAGTTGATCACAGACACTATAATTACCAGCAAGATAATTATCAATACGACCAGTCCTACCCTTTTTAGCAGGTTAGTAAAACTATGTACCTCCCGTTCTTTAGCAATAGTTTTTTTGATGATATTCAGATATTCATCCGCTAGTTCAGCATTGCTCTTATTGAACCAAAGGCCGTCCAGGTTACCTACACTGATGATCACATCCGTATTATTATAAATGATATCAAAACTGCCCTCATTCTCCGCGGTTACAAGTGAATCGGCTATGAAGAAAGGGGCGCTATATAATTGCTCTATCTTATTTGAAATAGCATTTGCACGATCTTTTGCATTAAATGAACCGGTGCGGGTATAGATGTAAAATAGTGTATCATGATTTAGTACTACCGGATATCCATGAGTATTTTTTTTTAAAGCACTGAGTTTTTCTAATTGTGCAATATTTCGCAGGGAGTCACTTACCGCAATCTTACGCAGTTTGTCTTCAAGTTCTTTTGTGCGTTTAGCATTCCCGGTTGCTCCGGCAAGCTCCTCCTTTATCTTTATCTTAATCAGCGAATCGATCTTTTTCTGCTGTTCGTCCTTGATGATCAGCGCTTCATTCATCGTAGTTCCATGATGATCTACCGTATCTTTTGTCTGCTGAGACCTACACTGGAAACCAATTAGAACAAATAACAGATTGATGCAGATTATTTTAAAATAAGGCATAGGCAAATGAATATATCAGATTTTTATGGCACCAATTTACTTATTTCTACGACAGCGCGACATAAATTATCTATTTCTTCTTGTGTATTATAATAATGAACTGATGCTCTTACCACACTAGTTAACTGATTTTTATCCATATAGTATAAAGTAGATTTTGCCATGGCTACAGACAAGTTGATCTTTTTCGTGGCTAGTTTAGTTTTAATATCCTGCGGTGTTATTCCACGAACTGTAAAAGTTACGATACCACATTTATGTGCACCCATATCATGAAGAGTTACTCCATTTATTACCGCTAGTTCCTGGCGTAAGGATGCTGACAATATCTGTATCCTTGTCCAGATTCTCTCTACGCCAATGTTGAGTGCATAGGCTACCGCTTTCCCCAAACCAAGGGTTAGTGCCCGGTTCTTTTCATATAGTTCGAACCTGCGACCATCATCTCTTAATTTGTAATCGGTAGTAGTTACCCATTCCGCATTGAATCCATCAATGGCTGTTAATTTCAGCTGATCACGAAATTCCCTTTTAACAAACAAAAAGCCTGTTCCACGTGGTGCGCGCAGATATTTCCGACCAGTTACGGAAAGCATATCACAACCTATTTCCTTTACATCAATTGGAACCTGACCAGCACTCTGACAAGCATCCAGCAAATAAAGGATACCATGTTTACGCGCTATCGCTCCTATTGCTACAATGGGCATCATTCCTCCCGTACCTGACCCTATATGTGTGATAGCCAGAAGTTTTGTTTTGGGAGATATAGCCTCTTCTAACGCCGGCAAAGAGAAATTACCATGCTCATCATTAGGGATAACTTTGATACAAATACCATCACGCTTTTGTACATGTAAAAACCCAATGAGGTTGGTAACATATTCCATCTCAGAGGTAACTATCTCATCTCCTTTGCTAAAAGAAATACCATTAAAAGCAATCATCCAGGCCGCACTTGCACTCTCCAGAATTGCGATCTCGTCACTGTCTGCATTGATAAGCTTTGCAATTAAATCGTAAGTACCAAGTAATTCAGGCTGATACCTGGCTTCAGCCTCATATCCGCCCATGGTAGCTTCATCTTCCAGATAGTTAATCATTGTAGTTAATACCTCGTCCGGAGGCAATGATGCACCTGCATTATTAAAATGTGTAACGTTTGCGGTGCCTTTGGTTTCCTCTCTAAAGTGAAGGACTTCTTTTTCGCTGATAGGGTTCTCTTGATCAATCATTTGACAAAGTAAAAGTTTATTATCATAGCAAAACAGATTCAGTTTTGTTAAATTTGACCATAACAGATTAAATTAATGGTAACCAAAATAGCTTCGGAAAAAGAATTCCTATACATGCAGATTGCTTCCAGAATAGAGCAGCAGATCAGGCAAAATCTATTTAAGAAAGGTGATAAATTACCTTCCGTAAGAGCTTTAAGTGAAGAGCAGCACATTAGCATCAGTACTGCCTATAAAGCTTATGTAGAACTGGAAAATAATGGTATGATTGAGGCAAGACCAAAATCAGGTTATTATGTGAGGTTTTCTTCAAATAAGAGGAGCGAAATTCCATCTGTCCATATCCCATTAAAACACCTGGAGCAAAGTGACGTATCACAAATGATTGCCTTAGTTTATCAGCAAGTATCGGGCGAAGGCATTATAGGATTATCACGTGCCGCACCACCCGTAAATTTGATACCTGTAGCGAAACTGAATAAATCAATGATGGAAGCACTGCGTCAGAGTAGTTCCGGAAATACCAACTATGAACATTTACAGGGAAATATTTCCCTGCGCCGACAGGTTGCTAAAAATGCCTTTAACTGGGGTGGAAACATTACAGAAGAAGATGTAGTTACCACGCAGGGTTGTATGGAAGCATTAGTTTTTTGCCTCCGTGCAATTACTAATCCGGGCGACCTGGTAGCGATAGAAAGTCCGGCATATTTTGGAATTTTCAATCTCATGTTAAGTCTGAATTTAAAGGTGCTTGAAATACCAGTGGATCCGGAAACTGGATTAAACCTGGAATACCTGGAGAAGGCACTGGAAAAACTCCCCATTAAAGCATGTTTATTTGTACCTAATTTCAGTAACCCTACAGGAAGTTGTATGCCAGATGTACGCAAACAGCAACTGGTAAGATTATTATCCGAAAAACAGGTTCCATTGATAGAGGATGATATTTACGGTGAGATTTACTTTGGCAAAAGCAGACCACGTACCTGTAAAAGTTATGATATGGAGGGCCTGGTCATGTTGTGTTCATCAGTTTCAAAATCAATTGCGCCAGGCTATCGGGTAGGTTGGTGTTTACCCGGAATATTTAAAGAACAGGTACTGAATATCAAAATGATCCACACCGTTTCTTCATCAACACCTACACAGGCAGCTATAGCTCATTTTTTTGAAACCGGACGTTATGATTTGCATATGCGTAATTTACGCAAAATGCTCTATACCCAATGCATGCGCTATATGCAGGGAATTGAAAAGTATTTTCCTGAAGGCACTATGATCAGCCAGCCAAAGGGCGGATATGCTTTGTGGATAGAATTGGATAAAAGGATAAATGCTCTTGAACTATATAAAGTGGCAATAGCGCAACAAATAAGTATTGCTCCAGGTCAGATATTTAGTACAGATTCCCGGTTTTCCAATTTTTTACGTATTAGTTTTGGAGCTGTATATGATGATGCAATTGATAAAAGTCTGAAAGTTTTAGGGGAAATAATCGAAAGACTAATTGAAGGCCATTCACAAATATTATCTCAGGTATCTGCATCATAAAATTCTCCCAGAATAAATATTGACGTCGGTCAATAAAAATACTCGTCTTTATATCTAGCAAACGTTTATTAGTAGTCAAAATATATTTTTCAAAGAAAAAACTTCCTCAATCCCCTGTGTAACAGGTCACCACAGAGCCTACTCCTTTTAAGAATGTTATTTATAAAACATCAAAAAACATTTAAAATTGCAATTGGTTATATAAATCATGATAGGTTATTGTCTTAAAGTTTAAGAAACAGATATTAAAGTCTGCATTTAGATAAAATGCATAATACTTAATATAAATTACTAATAAAAATTAAATTAAACAGCAAAATTATGATTAAAAAGATTACTTATTGCGCGCTTGTATTAGCAGGAGCTTTTACTTTCAAGGCTGAAGCACAAATTCAAAAAGGAAATGTATTTGTAGGTGGGAACTTTGCAAACCTTAATCTGGGTTTAGACAAACCTAACGTATTTAGTGCAGACCTTACCCCAAAAGCAGCCTGGTTTATTCAGGACAATATTGCAGTGGGTGGATACGTAAACTTCGGTTTAGAGACGGTTAAAAATGCGCCCACAACAACAACTTACGGAATAGGTGGACTCGGCCGCTACTACACTGGTAAAGACGTTGAAGTACTTAGACACGGTCGTATCTTTGCAGAAGCAACTGTGGGTGTAGGGGGTGTAAATGTGAGTCAGGGTGGCGGTAAAACCAATGGCCTTAACTTAAGTGTTGGTCCCGGATTCGCTTACTTTATTACACCAAACATCGGACTTGAAACTTTGCTTAAATATAATGGTTTGGTAGGCTTCGGCAGTGCTGGTTCACAAAATAACATTGGTCTTTCTTTTGGATTGCAAATATATCTTCCAGGACAAAGTACCGCTAATAAGGTTAAAGGTGACGTAAAGTAAAACTTAACGACCATGAAAACAGGCATTTTTAACTAAATGCCTGTTTTTGATTTTACCACAAAACCACCTTTTCTTCGTAAGTGATTATAACTTATAATATCCTTGTAAGATAACTCATCATCAGAGTTTAAAATACATCAAAATAGAATACATCGTCTTTTACTAAATATTTGTAAATCCTGTTCCAGACTAATCATCAGGCTAGGTTTGAATTATACAACTATCGGTTTGGATAGAACAAACGCAGTGTATTAATCGCCAGTAACTTTGTGTTATAAATAATGAAGTTTAATCATTTATAGCAATTTAGATAAATACACAATGAAAACTATTTTAATAACAGGTGCATCATCAGGTATAGGGAAAGCAACGGCAAAAAAATTTGCAGCTGAAGGATGGAATGTAATCGCATCCATGCGCTCGCCAGAGAAAGAAACTGAACTATCATTGCTGGATAACGTACTGGTGATAAAACTCGACGTTCAGGATAAGCAAAGTATTGGCGAAGCCATACAATCGGGAATCAATAAGTTCGGCACTATAGACACGATAGTTAACAATGCAGGTTTTGGTATTCTGGGTGCTTTTGAAAAATCTACTGACGAACAGATACAAAATCAGTTCAGCGTAAATGTATTTGGCGTGATGAACGTGATCAAAGCGATTCTCCCCCATTTCAGGGAAAAACAAGATGGAACAATAATCAATATTACCTCGCAAGGCGGAAGAGTTACCTTCCCTACCTGCAGTTTATACCATTCCACAAAGTTTGCCATTGAAGGTTTTTCAGAGTCGTTAGCTTACGAATTACTTTCGCAAAAGATTACCGTAAAAATTGTAGAGCCAGGTTCTACTGAAAGTAATTTCTTTGGTGCCGCTGGTATGGCGGCAGATCAAAGTATTACAGCGTATGAAGAATTTGACAAAATTGCACTCGATAACTGGAATAAGAATGACACCATGACTTCAAAATCAGCGGAAATTGCTGAGGTGATATACCAGGCAGCTACCGATAATAAAAATCAGCTTCGTTACGTGGCCGGTAAAGATACAGCACTGTACTTCGGAATCAGAAGAAGAGAAGATCAGGAATATGTAAACCATATGAGAAAAGCTTTTATTCCCGAAATACTGGAAAAGCAAAATAAATAACAGCATACCTGATTTACATTTCAAGGAGCTCAATCATACAGCAATAGCTTTAAACATTTGGTATACAGAAAACCGTTTGTTTGAAGCTATTTATAATAACATTAACTTAGTATATGGAAAAAACAGAGTTGCTTGAAAATTTCTATATAGAAAAACTGAATGTTTCCCCATCTGAGCTGAATAACAAAGATCTGCAATTTGCGATATTTACCAATGAAGAATGTGCGAATGGTACAAGCATGAAATACCGTCGCAGGGATTTTTATAAGGTATCCTTATTCAAAGGAAAGATATTAATCCATTATGGAGACAAGAGCCTGGAGGTTTCGGGAGTTGCACTGGTATTTTTTAATCCTGATATTCCTTATACTGTTGAAATGCTTGAAGAAACTAACTATGGAGGTTATTTAATTTTCAGGGAGAACTATCTCAACGAATATGTAAGGACTAACATCCGCGATTTCCCCTTATTTGCGAACACATCAAGACCAATCTATATGTTAAATGAAGAGCAGGAAAAGGCAGTGGATAAAATATTCATGAAAGCGCATAAAGAGATGAATTCCGATTATGCCTACAAACATGATCTTATCCGGAATCAGGTGCTGGAGCTGATGCATTTTGCACAAAGGATGTTGCCAACGGAGACGATCTATCAAAATATAGATGCAAAGCTGAGAATCACCAATGTCTTTCTTGAACTGCTGGACAGACAATTCCCTGTGGAATCGGCAAATCAAGAATTTGAATTACGTTCAGCCAGTGATTATGCCGAGAAACTCAGTCTGCATGTTAATTATTTGAATCGAGCTGTCAAATCTGTTACCGGACGGACCACGACCGAGCATATTGCTGAAAGACTTACAAATGAAGCAATTACGATGCTAAAACACATAGACTGGAATATCTCGGAAATCAGCTATAGCCTTGGCTTTGTAGACCTATCCCATTTTAACCATTTTTTCAAGAAACACACCAGGCAAACGCCATCTACTTACAGAGTAATAAACGGAAATTAGGTTTACAACCGATATTTTAAAACTATGAAATCGACACAAATAAAACTGGAAACCGCAGCAAATGGTCTGTTAATGATGAGTGAATCAGATTATCCTTTCACCTGGTTTGAAACACCGGTGGAGCAACTTGATGAAAAGCTTATCCTTCAGCTTGCAGAAAAACCTGAGGGTTCGGTTATTGAGAAAACAGATCTTGATCACTTATTAAGGAATATGACCAGTACCTCCTCTGGTAATGTAAATCAGGAAACAGCAAAAAAATTCATCAGCCTGTCAAGCGGAATAAAGGAAGAACTTACAGATGTGGTGGTTTACCGGGTTGGAGAAGTCCAAATTGAAGTGCTGATTGCTGGAATCACGAAAGAAGGAAAAGTTGCAGGAATGCGCACGCAATTTATAGAAACGTAAATCTATATTAAACAGACCTGTTGCAAGACGTCTACAACAGGTCTGTTTTTTATCGCTGGAAATTATTACTGATTGTCCACCCCTGTTTCTAAGGCATCTTGTACAGATTGTGGCAGCGCTGATAAAAGGTTATAACCTGTAGCAGACTCTATACTTCTCACAGAGCAACGGTACTGTTTCCAGTCTGTACCAATACTATTGGTATTTGGCGTATTCACCGCTATTACTCTCGTTGCGCTGGTAATACGGCTCAGGTCCCCATTTCCATTAGGTAAAACAACAATTACTTTCCACACATTTGAAGGAACTGTAACTTTACCACCGTCAATGGTTGTTACAAAGCCATTTGAACCTGTTCCACCGGTACCATAACTGCCCATAATAATGTAAACTTCATTTCCAGCAGTTACCAATGTGCGTGAATAATTTTCTAAGGTAGCCCATGACTGCTGATTGTTATTTGAAGCTTGAGGAATCATATTCGTCATCAGAAATGTTGCCTGGTTAGCAGCAGTTGAAGAAGTGCGGTCGCCACTCGGACAATTATGGCCTCTATCAAATCCCGAACCTGAATAACTTGTATTCTGCACATGGTACCAGCTTGATGGCAAACTCTGATCAGCACGAAAATCATCTGTACGGCCTGTTGAACCCAGACTGCTACTGCCCACATACCAGCTCACCCAGTTTGGCGTCCCTCTGTCGCGATTATAACTCTCTACAAAATAAGTCTGATCCATCAGGTAATTAGTAGCTGAAGTAAGGCTGTTTGTTGCTCCGCTTGGATTGCCCAATAACAGGTTTGTGTTATCACCAGTAGAACCACCGGAGCCACCATCGCCTCCACCACCAGTATTGCCATCATCATAACTATTGATGGTGAAGTCGTCAATATTGATCCGGTTTGTTCCACCTGTAGTTTTTCTGATCTGAAAACGTAAGGTTCCTGCCTGATTAACGGTAAATGTAGCTGTACTTAATGCTGTACCGGATGCAGTAATTGTAGCACCTGTCTGCGTATAACTGCTTCCGCTATTGCCAGATACCCATAACTGGAAGTTTGATGCAGCATCAGTTCCATAGACAGCATATTTGAAGGTTACTGTAGAAGCACCTGTAGTTACATTAAAATTCATTCCTAATATACCAGTGTTGCGGATACGTACCGATTGTGCACCGGACTTACGATCTGTGGAACTATTTCCCACCAGGGCATCATTGAGTGTCCAAGAGCCGCTACCGAAAGTAACATTACCGGTGGCATAAGCTGTTTTGGTACCTGATTCAAAAGTTTCAGCAAAAGTCTGTGTGATGGCCCGGGCGACCGACATAGAAGATTTTGCAGACAGATTTGCATTTAAAGCATTTTCCTCAGGTGTAGCTATTTGTTTTGCGCAGGCAACAAATAGAAAAGTGGTAGTCAGTGTACTCAGCAGTAAGTTTTTCAAATTCATAAAGATTGTTTTAACTAGGTTTGTGTAATACAATATCGGCATCTGCTTGTTAATGCAGCGTTAAATGATTGTTTTTATTACATTTTTTTATCTTTTTATTATGCTTATACAGGATATATAAAATGCGAAATGAAGGGTAACTATTCCATTAGATTAACATTGACCTCTGCTCACCGGATCGTTAGATGGAGCAGATTATCAAAAAAGCGGGTTACCTTTTACACTAAATGGTATTAACTAACGAAAACAACTTATTTCAACAACAAAAATTATTATGAAAAACATATTCAAATTTGGCTTTTTAGCTTTCGCAATTTCTTTATCAGTAGCAGCTTGTAGCAGTAACAAAGAAGCTGGATCAACAGATTCTACTTCAACTGACACAACAATGGCTGATACTTCAATGACAGGTATGGATACTACAGCAAAAGATACTGCTGCTACAGATACATTGGTTAAAGACACAACAAAAATGTAATTCCAGCTTTATAGCTAATGAAAAGCCTGATCAATCATCCAATTGGTCAGGCTTTTTTATTATAAAATCTCGTAAAATGCTACAGTTTTTTCAGTAAAAACTGATCACCGTCTGTATAGAGGTGAAAGTCCAGACCATCTAACTTGATCAAATTTTTACTGGTAACTTTTAAGTTTTTAGGTTTGGAAATTCGCAGCACCTGACTTGCACCCGCAATGGTTACCTTTTTCTGATGCACAATAATAGCTGTGCCTTCATCTATCCCAATGCATTCATATTTAGGATACGCTGCCAGTGCAGAGATTAAGCGATTATACCTGCTGCGTTTAAGAAAATGCTGATCTATAATTACACCATCCAACAAACCCATCCCTTCTTCAAACTCAATGTTCTCTGTCCATAATTTATTAAATGTTTCTTTGTAAACCGTATCTTTTAATTGGCTCCCGGTAATCATTTGTTTACTCATTACTGCTGCTCCGGCACTTGTACCTGCTATAGTGGCCCCATTTTGATAGGCCTCATGAATAGCGGCATATACCGGCGTGTTTAATACTGCTTTCATGAACCTGCTTTGGTCGCCACCAACAATATAAATCAACCTTGCCCTTCGTAAAGAATCCAGCCAGTTTTTGTTGTTCACTTGCGCGGGCGTAAAGTTCAAAGTACCAATGTTGTTTTTTGTAAAGACAGTTATTTGTTTTTTAATAGCATTGAAAGAAGCTTCCGGCTCTGCAGTGGCCATAGGTAAAACAATGATATAATCCTTTGGTTGCAGGGCCGATGTCTTCAATAGCGACTGTACCAGTTCAGGGGAGCGCGTGCCTCCTCCAATAATAAAAAGGCTCCCTTTTTGTGCCATTAACTGCGTAACTGACAGCGCGAGGATAAAAATAAGCGTATAAGTAGGACGAATATAATTCATTAGTTGTTTTTATAAATTAGGATCTCAATTTTACCATCCTCAGTGACAGTACCTCTATACATGCCTTCTGTATTAAAAGGCATCGCTACATGACCTTTGGCATCCAAAGCAATTAAACCGCCATCACCTCCCATTTTACCAACTTTTTCTATCGCTGCCGCAGCAGCACTGGCAACGCTCATATTTTTATATTCCATCATGGCCGAGATATCATGAGCCACTACATTCCGGATATAGAACTCGCCCCAGCCTGTGCAGGAAATACCAGCTGTTGCATTATTTGCGTATGTGCCTGCACCAATAATAGGTGCGTCACCCACTCTTCCATACTTTTTGTTGGTCATGCCCCCTGTTGAAGTTCCGGCAGCCAGATTACCAGCCTGATCAAGCGCAACGGCTCCTACTGTACCAAATTTAAAATCATGATTAACAGTACCTAATTTCATGGATTTTTTGCTTCCATGGTCTAATACCGCTTTAGTAGAATCTTCCTTAATCGCTTGCTGTAAACCATCCCAACGTTCTTTGGTATAGAAATATTTGGGGTCGACAATGGTGATACCTGCCTGCTTAGCAAATGTTTCTGCACCCTGCCCCACCATCATCACATGTTCTGATTTCTCCATTACTGCCCTTGCAGCAGAAATTGGATTTTTAATGATCGTTACTCCGGCTACAGCACCGGCCATCATTGTTTTACCTTCCATTATTGCTGCATCCATTTCATTCTTCCCATCATGAGTAAAAACAGCTCCCTTCCCGGCATTAAATAGAGGAGAATCTTCCATCACATGAATAGTAGCTTCTACAGCATCAAGACTTGTTTTCCCTGCTTTCAATGTTTTATAACCTGTTTGTAAGGCGAGCGTTAGGGCAGCACGGTATGCCGCTTCTTTCTCCACACTCATGTTTTTTCTGGTCAGCGTACCCGCACCACCATGGATGACCATGATATATTTTTGTTCTTTGTTTTGTGCAATCGATAGATTGACCACCATGCATAACAGCAGCATGGTGGTTGTTTTAAAAAGTATTGAATTCATGATTATTTTTCTATTATAAATTAAGATACCTATTATTTACATTCTACCCGAATAAAACCATGTTAAGTATCACATTTTGTAAGCATTAGTA
>Ga0247813_10000585_pt1 | contig 32286 bp, 27 predicted proteins | sample UWRJL169409C1_FD_180719 | JGI IMG/M metagenome (GOLD analysis project Ga0247813, IMG submission 180719) | Plant litter microbial communities from Arlington Agricultural Research Station in Wisconsin, United States - UWRJ-L169-409C-1 | ecosystem: Environmental > Terrestrial > Plant litter >... | reverse complement strand
GTATTTTCTTCATGTTTTTTGTTTTAATAATTAGTTGATATAAAATTACTGTAAATAAAAAAAATCCATTCGCATAACGAATGGATTTTTTTACATAATTCCCATATTAGGAATCTATTTTAAGAAAATTAAGCGTCTAAATCTACTGTAGTTCTGCTTGCAATTTCTTTGTAAGTACCGTTTTCCAATTTTTCACGAATTGCTTCAAATGCTGTTAACGTTTCATCAATATCAGCTAGAGTATGTGAAGTTGTTGGAATCATTCTCAACAAAATAATTCCTTTCGGGATTACCGGATAAATTACAATTGATAAGAAAATACCATAGTTTTCTCTTAAATCATTTACCATCACCATTGCTTCCGGAACACTTCCTTGTAAATAAACAGGTGTCACGCAAGTGTTTGTATCTCCAATATTAAAGTTTCTTGAACGCAAACCGTTTTGTAATGCATTTACATTTTCCCAAAGTTTATCTTTCAATTCAGGATGATTACGCAATAACTCTAAACGTTTCAAAGAACCAATTGTTTGAATCATTGGTAATGCTTTTGCAAACATTTGAGAACGTAAATTATATTTTAAATAATCAATAATATCCTGATCAGCAGCTACAAAAGCACCAATATTTGCCATTGATTTTGCAAAAGTCGAAAAGTAAACATCAATACCATCCTGAACTCCCTGTTCCTCACCTGCTCCGGCTCCTGTTTTACCAAGAGTTCCAAAACCGTGTGCATCATCTACTAATAAACGGAAATTATATTTTTCTTTTAAAGCAACAATTTCTTTTAATTTACCTTGTTGCCCTCTCATTCCAAAAACACCTTCGGTAATAAATAAAATACCTCCGCCTGTTTCTGTTGCCATTTTGGTTGCACGCTGCAGGTTTTTCTCCATACTTTCAAGATCATTGTGCTTGTAAGTAAAACGTTTACCCATATGCAAACGAACACCATCAATGATACAAGCGTGAGAATCTACATCGTAAACTATAATGTCATTTTTAGTCACCAAAGCATCAATAATAGACACCATTCCCTGATAACCAAAATTCAATAAATATGCAGCCGGTTTCATTACAAACTCAGCTAATTCGTTTTCTAATTGCTCATGATATTTAGTATGTCCTGACATCATACGGGCTCCCATTGGGTAAGCTGCACCAAACTGAGTTGCAGCATCAATATCTGCCTGACGAACCTCTGGATGATTCGCAAGACCTAAATAGTCATTCAAACTCCAATTTAAAATATCTTTTCCGCCAAATTTCATTCTTGGACCAAGTTCCCCTTCTAATTTAGGGAATACAAAATACCCCTCAGCTTGTGAAGCCCATTTTCCTAGTGGTCCTTTATTGTTCTGAATTCTTTCGAATAAATCTTTTACCATAAATATATTTTGAAGTAATAATTTTCTTTTAACAGGGTGCAAAAATAATGATTATTATTCTAAAATCGAGTTTGCCTCTTATTTTTATTAAAAATAATCAGATTGCAACTATCAAACCCTATTTATTTATAACACTTCCTGAGTATATGCTGATTTAGAATTAAGCTTAATTTAAATTTAATAGAATATTTTATGTAACATGATTTTTATCATTATAAAAGACCAATTCACCACTTACTTTTACTGTGTATTAAAAACAAATCAAAATTGATTTTAATCAAATATTATTTAGCAACAATTAACAACAACCATAAACTAAAAATTACGCATTTAAATAGATTGATTCATTAGTAAGAGTAAGGGTGATTTTAATTAATCGCCCTTATTTTTTTATTTTAAGTTCTGATATAATCATCAAAATCAAACCTGCAACAATCAATACACTGGTTACAAAAATAGCTTCATAATACCATGACAATACTCCTTTATTAAAATAAAAAAGCGCTCCCTGAAGAAACAATAACATCTCTGTAAAAATATAGCCCAAAACAAAACATTTTACTCCTGACCGAATTAAAGTCGACTTACCTGAAAGCAATTTATTCTGAAATAAAATTCCAAACAAAAATCCCGTAATAATTCCTAAAGTGGTTAAATGAATAAAACCAATTACAAGTCCTCTAATTTGGTGCGAAGATGAAGCTATATCAGGAACAAGAAGCATTAACTGAAAAATAATTTTAAGAAATAAGGAACAAATCGCTAAACAATATACCATTTTTGCCGTACCACTCAAAGCAGCTTTAAAACCAAAAACTTGCGGCTTTAGCATTTTATAAAAATACAAAAAAGCAAAAAGCTGTAACACTACACCAATACCATTACTATAACCTATTAAACTATTCCTTACATACCAACTTACCGGAAATGCAAAGGTTGCGATTGTTGAGACGATAAGCAAAATAAAAAACACTTTAAAATGACTTATCTCTACTTCATTTTTAAATTGTTTTAAAAACAGAGCCAAAACAGCAAATAGAAACCATCCGTTGAATTGAAAGTGAAGAAAAAACTGAATTGCAATTTGGTAAAAAACGCTCTGTTTACCCACTAAACTTATTATTGGGCCTAAACACCAAATTCCGATAGTAGAAAATATCATGAACAAAATGGCTGCTAATAATATCTTTTTGTTCATTCTTTTGCCTTTACAGCAATCCCGCCACACGAGCCAACAAAAAATATAACTTAATAAAATATGCAATGTCGAAAACAGGATAGAAAACAAGGCATATCCCTGAACAGGAAAAGCAATCATCATACCTATTACCGAAAATTCAGTAAGCCAAAATAATTGATTGTAAATTGGTTTAATGCTCTTATGTTTTGGAATAAAAAAGTAAACTATTAAAACATAAATCATCAAATAAGTCCACCCTAACATAGCCACATGCGAATGAGCGTGTAGCAAAAAGCTGTAGTTGACACTTGCTACAGGAAATAAGTAAAGAAAACGCATCAACAACCCCAAAATTGAGGCTATCAGAAAATTAAAAAAACATACTATTATCCAGCTTTTTAGCACGCTTATTTTAGTTGGGTATTTCATTTTTTTAACAAGATTAAAAATATTTCAGAAAAGCTTAAGCCCTTTTAAGCACTAAAAATGCACCGAAAGAATATAATAATCTTTAAGTGCATTTTTAGTAAAAAAACTATTTTAAGAAAATTCTTTTTCTAAAATTATAGCTTTAGGAAACAATATATTATTTTCTAAATGAATATGGGTATGCAGGTTTTCTTCAAACTCTCTTAACATTGCGAATGTTACCTTATAAGTCGTACATCCATCGCTTGGTGCAGTGTAATTATTCGTTAGATTAGAAATTTCATTAAATCGTTCGCCCTCTACCTCATGTTCATGTATCATCGTGGCAATTGGGTTAGCCACTGATCCAAAGGCTGGCTTATTTACGGCTTCTCCTCTGTCTATAGCTTTTACCATGTCCTTTATGAAGGGAAACAAAATAAATTCTTCTTTTTTCATGTGTTGTGATAATTCATTAACACACTGAATAAACAAATCATTTATCTTAAATAATTCCTGATGTCTGGCTCCATGAACATTACAAAGTTTACTTAAAAACTGTATTATAATAACCGATTTATCTACCACATAGCGATGATGCGTTTTTTCGATATAATCTGCCAGTAAATCCAAAGGCCACGAGTTAAAATCGATAGTATTTGAATCTTCAGCAAGTAAAACTTCGTTGATTTTTTTAAGCAAAACTCTTGTATCTATATTTTGTTTTAGGCAAACTTCATTAATTGTCTTCTGTCCTTTACAACAAAAATCAATTTTGTATTTTGAAAATACCGCTGCTGTTCTAAAATCCTCTGTAACAAAAGCTGCAACTGTTTTATCTCTTAAATTTTCCATAATTATTATTTTATATTGGTATGTAGTTAATTTTAAATAAAAGACAAATTAATCTTTTATTAGTTTAAGAAAAAACCCTAACCCAAAATGCGGATTAGAGTCCTTTATTTATTCAACAATTAAAACACCTTTCATCATAGCGTAATGTCCGGGAAATGAGCATAAAAAATTATATGTTCCTTTTTTATCTATTGTAAATTCAATTGTATCCTGTTCTCCTCCGCCCAGTAATTTTGTATGCGCAATAATCGAAGCTTCTTCTGAATCAGGAATATAATCTGTTTCCTGAGCTGCTGCGGCTTTAACAGCAAAACCCGCTTCATTAATACCTTCTTTTAAGATCACCACATTATGGCCCATTGCCTGTTTAGGTATTTTGCCGGTATGCTTTAAAGTTAAAGTGATTGGTTTTCCGGCTTGAGCTCTTAGCTCATTGGTACTAAACTGCATTTCATCGTTTCCTGTAATAACTAAAACATTACTGACTGCTGCAGGATGCCCCTCATCAGTTATAGTTTTGTTGATTTCTGTTGATTCATCAGTGGGTGCAGTCTCTTTTTTTCCGCAAGAAGTAATTGCCAGGCACCCCAATAGCACTACAATCGAAATTTTAATTTTTTTATTCATCTCTATTTATTTTTTTATATTATTCTCTGTCATTAATCCTAAGAAAAAAATCGCCCGTTTTAACTCCTGAAGCAAGCTGTTCTAATGTGGTATTGGTAAGCATTTCTAAAAGTAGTTCGCGTACTTTTTTAAACTCTTTATGCACCGGACACGGTTTTGTTTCAGAACATTCTTTTAATCCTATACCACAACCTTTATATATCGTATCGCCATCTATCGCATCAACAATCTGAATAAGTTTTATCGATTTTAAAGCACTACCAGAAACTTCAAATCCACCTCCTACGCCTTTTGACGATTCTATGATTCCGCTTTTGGTCAGAATCTGCATTATTTTGGCTGTAAAAGGCTCCGGCGAATCAATTTCTTTGGCAACATCTTTTATTCCAACCCTGATTCCTTTTGAGGATTTAGTGGCAATAAATATTGAAGCTCTGATTCCGTACTCACAGGCTTTTGAAAACATAGGCAAATTTGTTGATTGACTACAAATATATCGAAATTCAACACAAAAGACAAGTTTATCCTTAATAGTTTTCGTTATAATAATCTCTTATTTATAACCAAAATAATTAATATGAAACAAAACACTTATTCAGGACCAAATTCTAATAAAAACCAATTTTAGTTTTACCTTTGGAAGTACTAATTTTTCTAACAACTAAAAAATGGCTTTAAGCAACTCCAAAGATCTCAAATTAGCCGTTCTTATTGATGCCGATAATGTGCCTTACAGCAATGTAAAAGGCATGATGGAAGAAATAACAAAATTTGGCACACCAACCACAAAACGTATTTATGCAGATTGGACCAAACCAAACTCGAATGGATGGAAAGCTGTTTTATTAGAACACGCCATTACCCCAATCCAGCAATATAGTTATACTGTAGGTAAAAATTCATCAGATTCTGCTTTGATTATAGATGCTATGGATTTACTATATTCAGGAAAACTAGATGGTTTTTGTATTGTTTCGAGCGATAGCGATTTTACCCGTTTGGCCATAAGATTAAGGGAATCCGGAATGAAAGTAATTGGTATTGGAGAAAAAAAGACTCCGAATTCTTTTATTGTTGCCTGCGACCGATTTATTTATATCGAGGTTCTTGACGGCGCAATCCAGAAGAAAAAACCAAAAACAACTGCTGCTGCCGATGCTAAAAAACCGGTAGAAAAACCAGCTGAAAAAGCATTACATAAAATTGACGCTCCCACTATTGAACTTATCGAAGCTACGATCGAAGATATTGAGGATGATGACGGTTGGGCATTTTTAGGAGATGTTGGAAACCTAATCGTTAAGAAAAAACCCGAATTCGACCCAAGAAATTATGGCTTTTCTAAACTTACGCCAATGTTAAAATCGCTTACTGATATTCTTGAAATTGATGAAAGAGAATCAGACAAAAAAGGCATTAAACACGTTTACGTACGGCTGCGATTCAATTAATTATTAAACTTTTCCTTTTAAATTTTACAAACATGAGAAAAAAATTCTTCATCTACGGATTCTTATTGTTTATAATTGTTGTTACAATTTATTTTTATACCAAGCGCGGTTTTTTACTCGTTATTATCATCCCGATATTACTGGTTGTTGGTGTTTATAATACCCTTCAAAAAAAGCATGCCATTTTAAGAAACTTTCCTGTTTTAGGTTATTTCAGGTATTTATTTGAAATGATTGCACCTGAAATTCAGCAATATTTTATCGAAAGATCTACTGACGGAAAACCTTTTTCAAGAAACCAGCGCTCTTTGGTATACCAAAGGGCCAAAAATATCGATTCGAATACACCTTTTGGAACACAGCAAAATCTAAATCATGATAGCTATGAGGGAATAAAACATTCCATTTTTCCGGCAAAAGTAAACGAAGAATTGCCTCGTGTATTGGTTGGAGGGAAAGATTGCAAACAACCTTATTTAGCTTCTTTATTTAATGTTTCGGCTATGAGTTTTGGTTCATTGAGCGAAAATGCAGTTCGCGCCATTAATATTGGTGCAAAAAAAGGAAACTTCTATCAAAATACCGGAGAAGGCGGTCTGACAGATTATCACCTTGAAGGCGGCGGAGACATTACCTGGCAAATTGGTACAGGATATTTTGGATGCCGTGATGCTGCGGGGAATTTTAGTCCTGAAAAATTTTCAGAAAAAGCCAATCTTCCAAACGTGAAAATGATCGAAATTAAGCTTTCGCAAGGAGCAAAACCAGGTCATGGAGGTGTACTTCCGGCCGCTAAAAACACTGAACAAATTGCTAAAATAAGAGGAGTCGAACCCCACACTATGATTCTATCGCCTCCTGGTCATCATGCTTTTTCAGACGTAAAAGGACTTATTCATTTTGTAGCACAACTGCGTGAATTATCAAGCGGAAAACCTATTGGCTTTAAATTGTGCATAGGAAATACAGCTGAATTTGAAGCGATTTGCCACGAAATGATTGCAGAGGATACATACCCTGACTTTATCACTATTGATGGTGCTGAAGGCGGAACCGGAGCTGCTCCGTTAGAATTTTCTGATGGTGTTGGAATGCCTTTTGAACCTGCTTTAATATTTGTAAATAAAACTTTGATAGGCTTAAATATTCGTGATAAAATTCGAATTATTGGCAGCGGAAAAATCATTTCAGGTTATTCTATTTTACACGCCATTGCACTAGGCGCAGATATGTGTAATAGCGCACGCGGATTTATGTTCTCCTTAGGCTGTATCCAGGCATTACGCTGTCATAATAACGAATGTCCTACCGGAGTTGCTACGCAAAATAAAATGTTGATGAAAGGTTTAGTGGTAACCGATAAATCAGATCGTGTATATCACTTTCACAAAAACACCTTACATGCTGCCAACGAACTTTTAGCGGCAGCCGGCAAAAAAAGTTTTGCTGATGTTGATAGTAATATCTTCATGCGCGGTGATGAGTTTGGTCATTTATCCGATTCTTATTTCCCTGATATTTTAACCAATGTTACTAAACGATAAAAAAATAAAGCCTCTTTAAAATCTTAAAGAGGCTTTATTTTTGATTATTTTCTTAAAACTAAAGTTTTGCAGTTACCTTTTCTTTAGCATCAGCTGCATGTTCTAAAACTGCTAATTCTTCTTTATCCACAACTCGTTGCGCCAGAATCGCATTATTATAAGCTAAAAAGTATATATCGAATTTTACTCCTTCTTCGATTAACTCTTTTGAAATTTGATCATTTTTGATCATTTCTTTCAGCAAATCAGGAAACGACTCTTTGTAAGTCAATTTATTGGTGTCATTTTCTTCTAAATTGGTTTCAATTCTAATTTCAATTTTACTGTCATTCAAAAATGCCTTTGCCGTTGTACTGGTAATGCCACTACCTTTTATTGACGACGAATTATTATAAGTACTAACATGTTCCTGAATTTTTTGTTTGGTATTTTTACAACTCACCAATACTAACATAATCATAACAGCAAATGCGATTTGGGTAATTTTTTTCATAAATTTTTAGGTTTTAGGTTATTTTTTAACTCAAACATAATGAACTTTTCAAACAAAAACAACATCATGCCACAAAAATAAATCATGTAATCATTTGACTACAAATAAATTAACCTAAAATAAACAGTTTTTACAACAAAATCGAAACCTCAATTTATCAATTTACTATTAAAAACAAATAAAAAGCCACTTTAAAAATAATTAAAGTGGCTTTTTTCACAATATAAAATTTAATTATTACTGTAATAATTCCGGTAGAGATTCTTTGTTTATGATCTGTTTTACAAGAACAGTATTATCATCGGCTAAAAAATAAGCATCAAACTGAATCCCTTCTTCAACAAGTTCTTTAGGTATTTGGTTTTTATTGATCATTTCTTTCAACAGCTTAGGAAAAGATGTGTTTGCTTTTACTTTGTTCGTTTCATTTTGCTCTAAATTAGTCTCAAAACGCAATTCAATTTTATCATCATTTATGTATCCTCTGGCGGTTGTAAGCGTAACATCTTCAGCCTTAAAACTTGCCGCCGTACTATTATAAGTCGTGACATATTCCTGCAGTTGTTGTTTTGCATTTTTACAGCTTACCAATATTATAACAAGGGCAATCGTAAACGAGATTTGGATAATTCTTTTCATCATAACACTAGTTTTTTAGTTTTTGAAGTCTTAAAAGTGCTTCAAGATAATAATAATCTGCATAATTTATCGAACAATCTATTTCACTTCCTGCAGGTTTATGCCCTGTAGAATGAAGCAAAAACGCCGAATTTGCATCATGACTTTGATAATGATCTGAAAGTTCAACTATCATTTTTTTAGACTTTGTTAAGTATTCTTTTTTAAGCGATGCCTCCTTTGTATACGAACCTAGCTCAATAAGTGCGGAAGAAACAATAGCTGCTGCCGAAGCATCTCTCGGCTCATTCGGGATTCCCGGCGCATTAAAATCCCAGTACGGAATTAAATCTTCAGTCGTTAATCTGTCTAAATAGACACGTGCTACTTTATGCGCAAAATCTAAAAACTTAGGATCTTTTGTTTCCCTGTAAACCATTGTAAAACCATAAATAGCCCATGCCTGGCCCCTCGCCCACATACTATCATCGCTATAACCTTGAGCCGTTCTGCCTTTTATTTTTTTACCGGTTTCATAATCGTAAATAATAACATGATATGAGGTGTAATCTGGTCTAAAATGATTGTTCATCGTAGTTTCAGCATGTTTCACCGCGATGTCATACAACTTTTTACTTCCTCCATTTTTAGAAGCCCAAAAAAGCAATTCTAAATTCATCATATTATCTATGATCGTATTATGACCGCCCATTTTATTGTGTGGCCACGATTGAATTGTTCCTACTTTTGGATTAAAAAGTGTTGCTAAAGTATCAGCCGTTTTCAGGATAATATCTTTATATTCTTTGTTTTTAGTTAAACGATAACCGTTTCCGAAACTATTAAAAATCTGAAATCCCAAATCATGATCTGCAGCTTTGCTAACAGACAAAGGCTTTAAAAACTGACTAAATTTATCCGCTTCTTTTTCCCATTTTTTATTTCCGGTTGCTTGGTACAAATACCATAATTCACCTGGCCAGAATCCGCTTGTCCAGTCTTTGTAATTAACAAACTTCCAATCTTTGCTTCCATTAGGAACCGTTCTGGGAGAAGTTCCGTCATCGGGAATTACTTTTAAAGTTTTCGAAGCTTGTTCTGCACAATATTCAAGCTGTTTTTTTACATTAAATGAGTTGCTTTTTTGGGAGTAGCCATTACTTATAAATAAAAACAAGGTCAAAACCAAAACTGTAAATCTTGTATTCATGTGGTTATTTAATTAGATAGAAAAAATTATTACGCTTTTTTTGTAGTCGATAAATTTATAAAATAAAGCAGACTTATTTGAATGTTTGTATTTTTCGTGCCCTAATATTGTACTATCCGGGCCCTTTTTTCTTAGTTGCTCTTCGTCAAAGTTTCAAACTTTGACAAAGATTTCAAGATTTCCAAAACATAAACACATTAAATCAAATAGTTCCCCTATTCTCTTTCCTCTTTGTCAAATTTTCAAAACTTTGACAAAGAGAAATCAAGAGTCTCTACAAATAAAAGATTTAATCTAAATTTGCTCTAAACGTAACTGCACTTGAAAAGAAAACGACTCTATTATTTCGTCATTCTCTTATTGATTATTTTTCTTGGAATCTTCTCCAGAGAATTTGATGAAATACCAGTATGTACCGGAGATTTTCTTTATGCTGTGATGATGTACGTCTTCATTAAAATACTATTGATTGATAAAAAACCGACTCAAATCCTGATTTTTTCTTTGTTGATTTGCTATACAATTGAGTTTTCTCAACTCTATCAAGCTGATTGGATCAATGCGCTTAGACAAACTTTATTTGGAAGATATGTTCTTGGTCAAGGTTTTTTATGTAGTGATATTCTTGCTTATACTTTTGGAGCTTTTACAACTTTTTTAATTGAAAGAATCGCTTTAAAAAACAAACTCTAATCCAGAGTCTGGGTAATTTTATCAATATTCAAACTATTTGCCATTGCCGTAAATATTTGATAATACACTGATTTATTATCATACAAATCGTCATGAGTTCCTTTTTCGACACATCTTCCTTGTTCTAAGACAATGATGTTTGCCGCATCGATAATTTGAGAAATACTGTGCGAAATAATAATTACAGTTCTGTCTTTTTTGATAGCATCCAAAGATTTTTTTATTTGTTCTGTGGCAATTGCATCCAAACTTGCTGTTGGCTCGTCTAAGAAAATAATTGGCGGATTTTTTAAAAACAAACGTGCAATTGCAATTCGCTGTTGCTGTCCTCCCGAAAGTAAATGTGCATCAGAGTCATAGCCTTTTGGCAATTGCATGACCTGCTCGTGAATATAAGCTTGTTGGGCAGCCTCGATAATTTCAGATTTAGTGGCATTGGGTTTTCCGTATAAGATGTTCTCTGCAATTGTACCTTTAAAAATGTGGTTCTTCTGTAATACCAATCCAATATTTTTACGAAGAAAGTCAGTATTGTAATCATTTAAATCTACTCCGTCCAGATAAATTTTTCCGCTTGACGGTAAATAAAACTTATCCAGTAAATTGATAATAGTGCTTTTTCCGGCACCGCTTAACCCCACCAACGCAGTGGTTTCATTTGGTTTTATTGTAAAATTAATATCCCAAAGGGCTTTTGTACCATTTGGATACACAAAATCTACATTTTTAACCTCTATAAGTCCTACTATTTTCTCCGGAATATAATCGCCACTGGTTTCCTTTTCATTATCTGATTCTAAAATATCAAAGAAACCTTCAGAATAAATCAAAGCATCATTTACTTCATCATAAATACGATGCAATTGCCTGATTGGCGCAGATACATTATTAAATAACATAATATGAAACATGATTGCACCAATTGTCATGGTATTATTGAGCACAAAATAAGCTGTTAGAATAATGATAATCACGACTCCTATTTGCTCTACAAAACCTTTAACGCTTTCAAAAATAAAACTGGTTTTTCTGGTTTCAAGCTGATTCTCGGTCATTTCGAACTGAATATCTTTATGTCGGTTGGCTTCCATTGGTTCCCGTACAAACGATTTTATAACCGTTATAGACTCGATTAAACTAATAATTCCGTTGTTCTTAGTCTCACGATAATTACGCATTCTTCGTCTAAAACCACTTAGTTTAGTAGCTTGCAGCTGACTTATATAAAAATAAATGGGAATAATACACAAACTCACCAAACCTACATATACATTGGCATAAAACATAATCGCCAAAGCAACAAAAGCATTAGCAAATAAAGGCATAATATCAATAAAAAAATTCTGGACCAATCGCGTTAAACTGCTAATTCCGAGGTCGATTCTGGTTTGAAGTTTACCGCTTTCATTTTCATTAGAAGTATAAAACTCCATTCGATAACTCAGGATCTTTTCTACGATTGCCTGAGATATGTCACGCGTTATAAAGATGCGCAGTTTTTCGCCATAAAATTTCTGACCAAATTGCACCACAGAATAAATCAATTCTTTCGAAAGTAAAACGATACTTATAATACCTAATAAATGAAACCCTTTCGACAAAGGTTCGTGCGCCACCATCAGATCACTTATAGAATCTACCGTGTACTTTAATATTAATGCATTTACCTGAGCAGCAAATGATCCTAAAAAAGTAAGCAGTAAAGTGGCAATCACCATTTTCCTGTAAGGCTTAACAAAAGGAGTTATTTTTTTATATAATAATGATATCTGCATTTATTTTTATTTCATGTCTTCTATCAAATATAAGAATTCTAAATTTGTGTTTTGGAATTACTCCTAATAATCACCCTTAAAATACATCGCTATGCAATTGGTTTTCGCCTCAAACAATCTCAATAAAATCAAAGAAATTCAAAGTATCCTAAAAGGATCTATTCAATTATTAAGTTTAGAGGAAATTGGCTGTCACGAGGAAATTCCTGAAACTGCCGAGACAATCGAAGGAAACGCTATTTTGAAAGCAAACTACGTTACTGAAAAATACGGTTATGATTGTTTTGCCGATGATACGGGTTTAGAAGTTACGGTTTTAAACGGAGAACCAGGCGTTTATTCAGCACGATATGCAGGCGAACAACGCAATGCCGATGATAATATGAACAAACTTCTGGAAGCTTTGCTAAATAAAGAAGACCGAAGTGCACAGTTTAAAACTGTTATTGCTTTAAATATAAAAGGTGAACAGCATTTATTTACCGGAATTGCCAAAGGAGCTATTATTCTTCATAAAACTGGAAATCATGGCTTTGGTTATGATCCCGTTTTTCAGCCTGAAAATTATTCTGAGACTTTTGCTGAACTGGCTTCAGAAGTAAAAAATAAAATTAGTCATCGCGCAAAAGCAACTCAGCAACTAATTGATTTTCTGAACACAGCAAAATAATTGTTTAGAATACAACATTTTAAAGCCCAAAATTTATATTTCGCGACGTATTTTTATTGAATTTTTTGGATTGCCAAATAAAAATCATCGTACACTAAACATAACTTTTTGATAATCAAATCATAACAAATACATAATTCTTAAAATAGCATTAGTTTATCTGAATAATTAACAGTAATTTTGCACCCTATTTTAAATACATATATGAATAAATTTGAACAATTAGGATTGAATGAATCGTTACTGAAGGCGATTTTAGATCTAGGATTTGAGAATCCGTCAGAAGTACAGGAAAAAGCGATTCCCCTATTATTGGAAAAAGACACGGATATGGTTGCGTTGGCTCAGACAGGGACAGGGAAAACGGCAGCTTTCGGTTTTCCGCTAATTCAAAAAATTGATGCTGACAACAAAAATACACAAGCATTAGTTTTATCGCCAACACGAGAACTTTGTTTACAGATTACCAACGAACTTAAAAACTACGCAAAATACGAGAAAGGTATTAATGTGGTAGCAGTTTACGGCGGGGCTAGTATTACAGAGCAAGCTAGGGACATTAAAAGAGGAGCACAAATTATTGTGGCTACTCCGGGAAGAATGCAAGACATGATCAACAGAGGTTTGGTTAACATTAAAAATATAGATTACTGTATTCTTGATGAGGCTGATGAGATGTTGAACATGGGATTCTATGAAGACATCGTATCTATTTTATCAGATACTCCAGATCAAAAAAGTACATGGTTGTTCTCTGCAACTATGCCACAAGAGGTTGCGAGAATTGCAAAACAATTCATGAGCGACCCGGTAGAAATTACTGTTGGAGCTAAGAACTCAGGTTCTGCAACAGTTTCTCACGAATTTTACTTAGTAAATGCACGTGACCGTTACGAAGCTTTAAAACGTTTGGCCGATGCAAATCCAGATATTTTTTCTGTGGTTTTCTGTCGTACTAAAAGAGATACACAAGCTGTAGCTGAAAAATTAATTGAAGATGGATACAGCGCTGCTGCATTGCACGGAGATTTATCTCAGGCGCAACGTGATGGTGTAATGAAATCTTTCCGTGGAAGACAAATTCAGATGCTTGTTGCTACTGACGTTGCTGCACGTGGTATTGACGTTGATAATATTACTCACGTAGTAAATTACCAACTTCCTGACGAGATTGAAACTTACAATCACCGTTCTGGACGTACTGGTAGAGCTGGAAAATTAGGAACTTCTATTGTAATTGTTACAAAAAGTGAGTTGCGTAAAATTTCTTCTATCGAAAGAATCATCAAACAAAAATTTGAAGAAAAAGTAATTCCATCTGGAATCGAAATTTGCGAAATTCAATTGTTGCACTTAGCAACAAAAATTAAAGATACTGAAGTTGATCACGAAATTGACAACTATTTACCAGCAATCAACAATGTTCTTGAAGATTTATCTAAAGAAGAATTGATTAAAAAAATGGTATCTGTAGAATTTAACCGTTTTATTGCTTACTACAAAAAGAACAGAGATATCTCTACTCAATCTGGAGAAAGACGTGAAAGAAGTGATTCTGAGCCAAGAGAATTCAATAATAACGGAGCAGTTCGTTATTTTGTAAATATCGGTTCAAGAGACAACTTCGACTGGATGTCTCTTAAAGATTATTTGAAAGAAACATTAGACTTAGGTCGTGATGACGTTTTCAAAGTAGATGTAAAAGAAGGTTTCTCTTTCTTTAACACTGATCCTGAGCACACTGAAAAAGTAATGGAAGTATTAAACAACGTACAATTAGAAGGACGTCGTATTAATGTTGAAATTTCTAAAAATGATGGTGGCGGAAGACGTGACCATAACGGACGCAGCGGTGGCGGTGGAGGACGTAGTTCTGCTCCAAGACGTGAAGGTTCTGGCGGTGGAAGTTTCGGACCAAGACGTGAAGGTTCTGGTGGCGGAGGTTTCAGAAGCGACAGAAGTTCTGCTCCTAGAGAAGGTGGTTTCAGAAGCGACAGAAACTCATCTGCTCCAAAAAGAGAAGGTGGCTTTAGAAGCTCAGCTCCAAGAAGCGAAGGTAGTTCAGACAGAGCTCCAAGACGTTCTGAAAGCTTTGGTGATGCACCAAGACCAAGAAGACCAAGAAGAGACTAATAAGTCAATATCTTAAATATAAAATCCCAAATTCCAGACATAATTGGAATTTGGGATTTTTTTATGTTAAGAATCTTCTTCTAAATTGATAACTTTTGTAATTCAAAACAATTTAATCTGAATCATCCATTTACTTTTAGCCAATATTAAAAAGCAACACCCTAACCTTTGTTAATTTTCTGATAATTATATCCGAAGACTGCAAAATATTTAATCCCTATTTAGTACTTTTAGAGCTTTAAATCAGGATATGAAATATTTCGCCGTTTTCTTTTTTACACTCCTTTCTACAATTGGTTTTGCTCAAGACACTGAGTCTACAGTACCCCAAAGAGTATCTGGTTATATTATCAATGATAATAGTAAACAACCACTTGCTAATGTTAATATTATCAACACCAACAAAGTGCGTGGTGCAAAATCTGATGCCAAAGGATATTTTGAGATAGATGTTCAGCTAAACGATACGATTCACTTTTCGATTTTAGGTTTTCAATCTCTGAGAATCAGGGTAACAAATGACTGGATAAAAAATAAAGTAACCCGAATTCAGCTTACTGAAAAAGCAATTGCTCTTGAAGAAGTTATCATTGCCCCTTTTAGTTTAACAGGATACCTTGAAGTCGATTCGAAATTAATTCCAACTAAAGAAAACTATCGCTATAGCATTTCAGGCCTTACACAAGGTTATGAAGCGGGTGAATATTCTCCGAATGCTTTTGGAAAAGTATTGGGATCTATTTTTAATCCTGCCGATGTGCTTTATGGTTTCTTTGGAAAAAATGCGAAAGAACTCAAGAAATTAAAGGAAATGAGAAAAGATGATACTGTTAGAAATCTGTTAGAATCTAAATACGATCGCGAAACCGTCTCAGTATTATTAGGCATTAGCAAAGACGAAATTCCTGAAATTTTACAGCGATGTAATTATTCTGAAGCCTTTATACAATCAGCAAATGATTTACAGATTATGGATGCCATTAATGGTTGTTACGAACAATATAAAGTGCTGAAACGAAATTAAAGTTCAGCGTTCTCTAATAAATTAATCCCTGGTTACTCTAAGTAGTCAGGGATTTTGATTTTAAAGTGTTTTCTTTTTACTAATACAAAAAAAGCAGACCTTATAGCTCCCACACGTTATTGCGAAAAGTAATCAATAATATTAAGGTTCTGCTTAATTATCTGTAAGACAAATATGTTATATTTGATTTTTACTAAAACAGATATTGTCAGACAAAGCCATCCTATTTAGTGGTGATATCTATGACTTTGTCAGACTTATATATAAGTTATGTGTTAACTTACAAGAAGACATTTACATAATTAAAAGACAATTTTGAAACTGAAAATAAAATCTATTTTAGCTATTTTGACTTTATCAATTTTGATAACTGCTTGCTCCAAGACCACACCTGCAGGTTTTTGGATAAATTACCAAAAGGCTTAATTTCATCAAAAGCAAACGACCAAGGACCTTTAGGTGGAGATAGCGAAATTCATTGGAAATACAATAGCGCAAAAGCTTTCTCAACAAAAGAAATTCTTGACTTCGCAACAAAGAATGGTTGGCAACTTACTGATAGTTTGTTTTATAAAAAGAAATTAATTAAACCATTCACAAATTATAATGACAAAGATTATTCATATTGCCTTTTAGAAACTTTTTTAAATAAATCCGGCGCTACAGAAAATTATGTTTTTGTTTTTAAAACAGGTTGGATTGCAGTTGAACCAGGAAACGAAAGGGAAACAAACAAAAATGGGTTTGTAATAATAAATTCAAACCGAAAAGAATTTACTGTTTATCATTTATGGGGTGAGTAGTTTAATAAAAAAAGCACCCATAACAACCACTACAACGGATTTGAACAATTAATTTAATGAGAAGTTGGTTCTATATTTTGGATGATTTTGCAAATCCGAAGAATAGTGTTTAATTTAGTCCCAAAACCACCTTATTACTAAAACGTTATATTCAACTTTAACCAAAATTATTTATGAAAAGTTATTTTTTAACATTCTTATCATTTGCTTTAGTATTGATAAGTTGTTCCGGACAAACTGATAAGGAAAAATATGGACGTCCTATAATTGCACTTATTGAATCTGATCCTTGGCTTATGGTTATTGGCTCTGATGTACCGACTTTTGCTTTGTACGAAAATGGTCAAATCATTTATAAGAAAATTGTCGGTAAAGAAACAAAATATTTTGAAGTAACAAATAACAAAGAAACAACTCAAAAATTAATTAAATCGCTTGGAATTACAGACAATTTGATGAAGCAAAAGGATTATACAGAAGCATCAACTGCCACTGATCAACCAACAAATATTTTGCTGTTAAACTTTGATCCTGTAAGGCAATTAAGTGTTTATGGACAATTACGCAATTTAAAAAATCAAGCAAGAAAAGAAACACCAAAAGACTTTCTTGATGTTTATGACAAGATTATCAAATTCGAAGATAATAAAGCTATAGAATGGTTACCAAACACTTTTGAAGTTATGGCTACAAAATATAGTTATGCACCTGAAAAATCGTTGAAATGGAATAGTAAATGGAATGACATTAAAAGTGAATCAACCGTAAAACGCAATGAAGATTTATATAGTATCTATTTAGACAAAAAATACTATAAAGAATTTATAGAGCTTTTAAAAAACATGAAAGAAAAACAAGCTGTCGAAATAAATGGAGAAAAATATTCGTTGACATACAGACTTCCTTTTCCAAACCTATAATAAAAAACTACACATAAAAGCCATTTGGCAAGATTGCAAATTTCGTAATAAATTCAAGTTTGAGTTTCGAAAGATATTTATCTTAGCCGAAAGAACTCAGTTATAAAGCTTGCAAACTCAACAAGCACCTGAACCTTATGCACAATGCAAAACCACAGTAACATGAAAAAAACTATACTCTTTGAATTTTTATATTTATTGTTGAGTTTAATAATCGGGGTGTTTGGAATAGCTTTTCTTAGTAGAATTACATATTCTAAAAACCTTTTTGTCATACCCGTTTTTGGCAATAACATTCAAATGACAGCTGGATTAATGTTATTTTTCTTTTGGTTAGTTTCATTGTTTATATTGACATTACTTAGACAGTTCAAACAAAACTTCAATAACCTTTTCCATAATTTAATTTTGCTTATAGCTGGTTTAGCGTTGACTTACTTTTTCTTGAATTTTATATCTAGTGCTCAAAATATGAAAAATGTATTTAGAAAAGAACTTCTACCTGAAAAAATCACAGGTCTAAATTATGAAATAGCTTTGTTTTCTTTTCTTCAAATATTAGTTATAATAACTGTAATAAAAGCTGTAATTACTTCTATACTGACACTTAAAAAGCACTATGCATAAGAGCTATTACAACGGATTTGGGCAATAGACTCACTGGAAAGCTGGTTTTGTGTTTAGAATGATTTGGCAAATCCGTTGTAGTACCAGGACGTTGTAGTAAAAAAGTAAAAATTCCACAATAAATAATAATTATCTAAAAAAAAATAATGAAAAAAAATTTACTTACTCTGTTAGTATGCTGCGGCATATTACAACATAAACGCTCAAAGAATAGAAGAAAATAAGTTTGATTTTTCAGATGGCGTAACGTATAGCATAAAAAGATTTTACAGCTCTAAATCATCTGCATATGGAGATGCAGGATTTTATCAAACTAATTATTATCAAAAAGGACATAAATTTAAGACAGTATTGATACAATACTACTAACTCAGACGTAGAAATAGATTTTCAAAAAATTTTCCTTATTGACAAAAACAACAAAAAATACGATATTCATCAAGTGGTACAAGGAATGAAGATAACTACAACTACCGAGAATTATAAAATGATTTTAAAAGCAGGAAAGACCAGATCTTTTATGGCTAAATTTTGGCCACTATTCCCAAATGATGAAAAAATAGAAAGAATGGAAGTAAATGGAAAACCCATACTTTTAAAAGAAATATAATTGATAAATTTCCAACTTAGATTGAAATTTATCTGAAATTATTTTCTTTTACTCTGCAGTAACACCAAAACATAATAATCAATACTTTCTCAAACTCAAATCCTCAATTAAAAAAATTGGGGATTTTTTTTGCCTTTAGGATTTTAAAAACCTTACATTTACTATTAAAATAAATAATACAAACTAAATCAAGATATTATGGCTAAGAGTCAGGATGCTAAAAAAACAGCAAAAAAAGAACCGCTAAAAACGGCTAAGGAAAAGAAAGAAGAAAAAAGAGAAAAGAAAAATAGTCCTAAGAGAGATTAGTTTTCAGTCGCAGTCGCAGTTTTCAGTCTCAATGAGAAACTGAAAACTGTGACTGAAAACTGATTACTTTATTTAACCGGAATATTAGAAAGAATTTCTAATACAAATTTCCAATATTTTTGAGCCGAAGAAATACTTGCTCTTTCATCAGGTGAATGTGCACCGTGAATGGTTGGTCCAAAAGAAATCATATCCATATCAGGATAATTTGTTCCTAAAATTCCACATTCTAAACCAGCGTGACAAGCTACCACTTTTGGCTTTTCACCATTTTGTTTTTCGTAGATTCCAACCAAAGTATCCAGTATTTCAGAATTTACATTTGGTGTCCATCCCGGATAAGAACCAGAAAGTTCAACTTCACAACCTACTAATTCAAAAGCAGAACGCAATGCATTAGCAAGGTCAAACTTTGAAGTTTCAACAGACGAACGTGTCAAACATCCAATTGAAATTTCACCATCTTTTACAATCACTCTTGCGATATTATTTGATGTTTCAACTAAATCTTCCATATCAGCGCTCATTCTGTAAACACCATTATGAGCAGCATAAATAGCACGAATAATTCCTTCCTGAACACCTAAATCCATTACTTTTTCGGGTAAATCGCATTTTACGATTTCAATAGTAAGATTTGGTTCTGTTGTTTTATATTCTGCTTTTATATCATTGATGATTTCCTGCATGTCAAAAATATACGCCTCATCAAACATTTCAGAAATAATCACTTTTGCAACGCTTTCTCTCGGAATTGCATTTCGTAAACTTCCTCCGTTGATTTCAGCCACTTGTAAACCAAAGTTTTCAAAAGCATCAAATAACAAACGGTTCATGATTTTATTAGCATTCCCTAAACCTTTATGAATATCCATTCCTGAATGACCTCCATTAAGTCCTTTTACGGTAATAATGTGTCCAACTGATCCTTCCGGAACTTCTTCTTCATTATAGCTTCTTGTAGCCGTTACATCGATTCCACCGGCGCAGCCAATATCAATTTCATCATCTTCTTCTGTATCTAAATTCAAAAGAATCTGTCCCTGAAGAATTCCGCCTTTTAAATTTAAAGCTCCTGTCATTCCGGTTTCTTCATCAATAGTAAACAAAGCTTCGATTGCAGGATGCGGAATATCTTTGCTTTCCAGAATTGCCATAATTGTAGCTACTCCTAACCCATTGTCAGCACCAAGTGTTGTACCGCGCGCACGAACCCAGTCGCCATCAACATACATGTCTATTCCTTGTGTATCGAAATCAAAAACTGTATCTGCATTTTTTTGGTGCACCATATCAAGATGTCCCTGCATAACGATTGCTTTGCGGTTTTCCATTCCCGGAGTTGCCGGTTTTCTGATGATTACATTTCGTATATCGTCTTCAAAAGTTTCTAAACCTAAGCTGTTTCCGAAGTTTTTCATAAACTCGATTACGCGTTCTTCTTTCTTTGACGGACGCGGAACTTCGTTTAAATCGGCGAATTTATTCCAAAGTGCTTTTGGTTCCAGATTTCTTATTTCCTGACTCATTATATTTTGTTTGAAGTTTAACAATTAAGAGTTCCAAAGTTACAAAGTTTATATTTTTTTTCGCCACGAATTTCACGAATTAGCAATAATCTTATTGAAATTAAAATACAATTTCACCAATACTATCTTGTTTTGTAAAATTATAATCTAATAGTTAGTGAAAGTTCGTGGAATTCGTGTCCAACTTTTTAAATCTTTGTTTTACTAATTAAAATTGTATTTATATTTACGTATCCAAAATTTAAACTTTGAAATCAAAATACATTTTACCATTATTTCTTCTGCTGCAAATCATCATCTTAAAGATACTACCCTTCTTTCCAGAGTTTATCGAACGATTTTACAGCAACGCATTATATATAAAAATCTCTCATTTTTCGATAATCATTTTAGGTAAAATTCCTTTTTCAGTTGGCGATGTTATCTATTCCATTTTAATCTTATTATTAATTAGATGGTTTTGGAAAGTACGTAAAACCTGGAAACTACAATGGAAAGATAATCTCCTAAAGACTTTAAGTGTTCTTTCTGTTTTTTACTTTTTCTTTCATTTGCTGTGGGCTTTCAATTATTACCGCGAACCTCTTTTTGAAAAAATGAAAATTCAGAGAGAATATACCGATGCTGAATTATTAGCTTTTACCAAAAAACTTATTGTAAAAACCAATGAAATCCAGTTTAAGATTACTAAAAATAATAGTTTAAAAATCGTTTTTCCGTATTCACAGGAAGAAGTTTTCAGAATGAATCTGAACGGTTATAACAATCTTGCCAAAGAACATTCCTTTTTTAAATATGAAATTCCAAGCGTTAAAAAATCACTTTTCAGCGTACCTTTAACTTATATGGGTTTTGGCGGATATTTGAATCCGTTTACGAATGAAGCACAGGTCAATGATTTGTTGCCGATGTATACTTTTCCCCTAACAGCAAATCATGAAATGGCACACCAAATGGGATTTGCGAGCGAAAGTGAATGCAATTTTATTGGTGTTTTGGCTTCTGTTAAAAACGAAAATCTATATTATCAGTATGCCGGTTACAGTTTTGTTTTGCGTTATTGTTTGGGAATCTGGCAGTTTAAAAATGAGAAAATTTTCAATGAATTAAAGAAAACAGTTCATGTTGGAATCTTAAAAAACTATCAGGAAAGTCAGGATTTCTGGAAACAATACGACACTTTTATTGACGAAGGTTTTCATGCTTTTTATGATACTTTTTTAAAAACAAACAATCAAAAAGACGGAATGGACAGTTACAGTAAATTTATCGATTTGATGGTGAATTATTATAAAGGGAAAGAATTTTGATTATAGTAGTAACAAAAATACCTAGCAGGTTTTAAAACCTGTTAGGATCATTAAAATCAAGGCAACACTTCTATCTCCAATCCCTGATTCCAGTTTTTATGTTCTTTTTCATAATACAAATAAGCCGAAGAAGCGACTCCTTTATAATTTCCAGGAACAATGGCTTTAAAATCGACATTGATTTTTCGGATTTCTTTTCCGTTTAATTTTCTGAAATAAAATACAAGCTCATTGTCGAAAATTTCATAATAATCTACTACATTTTTTTCTACCAGTTCTTTTAATTGCCACGGCTCAGGAGTTAGTCCGCCCGGAATTCCAATTCTTGCAATTGGGTTTGATATTTCACTGGTAGTTTTATTCTGAATTTCAATTTCTACCCGAACTGTTTCGCTAACTTTTACTTTATTTATTACTGCTTTTGTAGTTAAAAATAATTTGCATGCCGCAGCATTATTGGGTGTATAGGTATTGTACTGAACATTAAACGAATAAGGAATACCACTTTCTTCCTGAATTTGAATCGAAAAGTTATTCGTTCCTTCTTTCACCTTTAATTCTTTTAAAATTACGTTTCCTTCTTTATCTTTTACAGTCAAATCGATTGGTTCATTATTTAAATCCATTGTCGCAATTTTCATGACATTATTATTCACATAAATTTTATTGAATTCCGTAACTGCTTTCAAAGCCAAAGCCGTTGCTTGTGTAGAACCAAATCCGTACGAAGTTTTGGCAGATTGTATGTAATCTATAATTTCAACAACATCATCTGCGATTTTCTTTTCTTTTAATAAAGCAAGTGCATACAATGAAGCAATCTCGACATTCATCGATCTTCCATAACTATTGATAACCGATTGTTCTGCTTTTAAATTCTTCAGCGCTTGTTTCTTTACTTCTGCTTTTATGAGCGTCATTAATGACTTGTAATCTTCAATTTTATTCAAATTGAATGCTGCCAACGCCAATAATTCCATTCGATAAAGATCTTTGCTTTTTAATCCTTCTTCTAAAGCAGTCTGATATTGTTTTTCAATATCCTTATTATCCATTTCAGACAAAACATACACAATATAAGCGTTGTTTACTTCTTTCTTTATTCCTGAAAAACCATACTTTCCGGGATTTTGTTTAAACCCGCCTTTATCATCTTTTCTGGAATTCAACCAATCCATTGATCGCCCGATTAATTTTTGATCTACATTAATGAATTCTTTCATTTCATTAAACTGTAATAAACCATAGGCCGTTAGAGCTTCATTTCCCGGATTTCCGCCATACCATTCAAAACCTCCGTCTTTTGATTCGTAATTTTTAAGCTTTTGATAGCCATTTTCTAAAAATTGCAACGCACGCTGTTTAAATTCCGGTGCTGTATTTTTAAATTTTGACAATTGCATAACCATAATATTCGGATAATTAGAAGATGAAACTTGTTCAAAACAGCCATAAGGTTCTCTCATCATACTTTCCAGACCATCAAAAATAGAACTAAACGGATTGTAAAATAATTTGAAATCAACATTCATCGAATTGGGTATTACATCTCTCAATACAAAATCGATGCTTTTAGATTTCGATCCTGAAATGTCAATGTTTGCAGGAAATCCTTTTGCATAAATGTCAATTGTTTTTTTGATTTTGGTTGTATAATTTTCTCCACTTAAAGTAATTTCCAAAGGAAGATTTTTACCGACTTTCTCTGCAATTAATTTTATATTGACGGTTTGAGATTCATTTGGTTTTAGCTCAATAAACGCACTTTCGGAAATCTCATTTTTATTTTTTGGAAAATCAACTTTGTATTCTAACTTTATGTTCTTACCTGAATTATTTTTTAGCCAGAGAGGCAACAAAATCACATCCTGCTCTGAGGCAAAAAGAGGAATTTTTAAATCGCTCTGAATTAATTCTTTCACAGCAAATGAAGCTTCAGATTTCCCCAGATCTCCTTTATAAGAAGTTCCTTCCGCCATAATTTTGAAAGAGGTATTATCATCAGAAGTATAAAATTCAAAATCAGCTTGTCCTCTATTGTCGGTTTGAACAATGGCATTCCAGTAAATACAACTTCTAAAATCCGTTTTTTCTTCTACAATTGTCGATTTGTATTTTGGAGCATAAAAACTATCGGCTACATTTAGTATATTTTTACCAAGCTTATTTATATACTCAAAAGAATAATGGTAGCGGGCTCCTAAAAGCATATTGCCTTGCGATAATTTGTTTTTGGTAGTGACTACAATTACACCATAGGCACCGCTTGAGCCATAAATTGCGGTTGCTGAGGCATCTTTTAAAAACACAATCGATTCGATTGAATTGACTGATAAATTACCAAAAACAGATGAATTCTCATTGTTGGCATACGGAATTCCGTCAACAACAATTAAGGGTTGCGATCCTGCTCTGCTGCCGTAAATCGAACTCATGCCTCTAATTATAATTTTATCTGATGCACCCGCCTGTCCCGAAGATTCTGTTATCTGAATCCCCGCTACTCTTCCACTTAGCGAACTATTGGTTAGGTCTCTCGAAGTTAGATAGGTAATTGATCCTGAAACCATTTTCCTGGTGGTTGTACCATACCCCATTACGATTACTTCTGATAATGCAGCAGAATCTGAATCTAATGAAACTGAGTTTCCTCTTACCTGACCATTTTCAGCGAGAGTTTCTCTTTTTTCTACAGGTTTGTAATCGATATTTAAGGTCGTTGTATTTGAAAGTGTGTCTTTCATTTTAATAAAATCAGCCAGACCAGAAAACGAATGTGTTATCTTATATTTTGCTGATTTTCTACTCTCTACAACCACACATGCTAAATTTGAAAAAGGAATTTTATTAAACTTAAAATAACCGCTTGAATTACTTTTTGTTTCATACACTTTTCCGTTATCTGTAAAAAGCAATACTTTTTTAGCAACAGCCTTATTTTCATAATTGGTTATAAAACCTTCTATTACAGGCGTTTTTTCGGGTCTATTATTTTTAAATTCCGAGATTAATTTTTGAAGATTCTTTTGATCGTATTTTCTCCAGCCGTGCGTGTTTAAAAGCAAATCGATAGCTTCTTCTCTATTTTCAATTTTCTTATTATCATCAAAATAAAATCTTGGTTCGTGTATTTTGCCTTTTAGTTCAAAACCAAGAAAAAGCCAGGATAAAATATTATCCTGTTTATCATCGATATAAGTAAGCAATTTTGAATCGACTACTGAAACAGAAAGATTGGACGGAATTGGAGCATTGTTTTTATCTTTTGTGACGATCGAAACTTTTACTTTTTCTCTTGGCAAATAGGTTTCTTTATCGGTTTTAATTTCGATTTTCAATCCATCCTGATAGTTCAGGAAAACGAGTCTTTCTGCTACAATGTTATTTTCAACCATTAACGAAAATGAGTGAATTCCAACAGGAAAGTTTTTTGTATTAATATCTAATGAATTCCAGCCTTGTTTTAAATTTAAATTGATTTTTTGATGAATTTTGGCTGTATTTCGAACCAGAATATTAGCGTTAATTGCCAATGGAGCGTAGATTTGTAATGCAACTTTTTCAGGATTCTTTTTCGCATTGATAACAAAAACATTTTGCTCGGCTTTTGGCAGCGCAATTTTTTCTTTGGATGCAAAAGGAGAAGTGACAACTGCAAAATAGTTTTTATTTTCTTCAGATTTCAGCATCACATTCCCCATTCCGTCGTGAATGCTTTTAAAATCGGTCATTTTATTTCCTTTTTCATCTTCAATATAACCGGCAATATCCATCGGAAAACCAAATTCATTTTTGGCTATAAAAAATAAAGAAGATGCTTCATTCAAAACTAAATTGCCACTTTCGGGTAAAAATTGCAAGTCAATAAAATTCAAATTAATCGGAATAGAACGCGTTACCGATTCTTTGATATTATCATAATCCAGCATTACATTCAAAATTCCGTCGTTTGAAGTTAAATTTTCAGGAAGTTTAAATTGAATAATGGCTTTTCCAAAATCATCAGTTTTGGACTGAAGAGAATCTATTTTTTTTCCGGCTATAAAAACATCATATTTAAAGGCATAATTTCTAATAGGTAGATTTTCCAGATTTTTAAGTTCGAAATCAGCCTGGCAAACTTCTCCTTTGCCGTATGCTTTTTTCTTAAAATCCAAAGTCATCAAAATTCTTGGAGCAACTACTTTTTGCACAAAAAATGTCTTCGTAAAAATGTTTTCAGAAAGCGCATTTTGAATTTTAGTATAGGCTTTTATCGTATACAAACCAGAAATTCCATCGGCAGGAAGGGCATAAGAACCAGCCACACTTCCGTTTTCGATAACATAAAATTGACTGATCACTTTTTTATCACCCTGAAAAAGATCAACGTACAAATAATCACTCAATGCACTTGGCTTGTTATCGCTTTCGGTTACAAAAGCTTTAAAAAAAACAGTTTCTCCAGGCGTGTACAAAACGTTATTAAGCTGTAAATAAACCTTTTCTGTAACTGAACTTTGGTAAACCGCATTCCATTCGGCTTCGATATTTTGGGCAACAGCAGTTTTAACTAGTAGTAAAAACAATATATAGAGTATCTTTTTCATCATCTTAAAATTTTATGGTTAAGGAAGAACCAAAGCTTTTCATCATTGGCGAATTGAAATAATCTAATCCTACGGTATCTGTAGAATTAAACATCGAATTATTACCAAAAGCTGTCTTGCTTTTTGTCACGACAAAGGCATTATTCATAAAAATAGCAATGGTAAATTTTAGCTTATCTCTAAAAATTCCGTTCGGACTTGAATACGATAAGTTGATTGAATTCAATCTAAAATAACTGGCATCTTCAATCGCATCTTCTGTAACGCCCGCAACTCCATAACGCACCCAACGATTTTGCTCTACCGGAAGATTACTGTCGTAAAATGAAACGGGTTTCGTATTGGCAGAGCCTGATGGTGTAACGCCATTAAAAACATAATTGGTTACATTTCTTTGCTCTTCGGTCAGGGCCGATTTTCCATAATAATTTAAAGTTTGCTGGGTTCCGTTCCAGAGTTGTCCACCCTGACTCCAGTCGAAAGAAAGACTTAAACTAAAATCTTGATATTTAAAAGTATTATAAAAACCAACTACAAAATCCGGATTTGGATTTCCTAAAATTTTCTGTTGAGGATCTACCATCGGAAAACCGTCATTATCAATAATTACATTTTGATTTTGATCTCTTAAATAACCATTTCCAACAATAACGCCCAGCGGCTGGCCCACAATATAATTTTTGCTCACATCGGCAAAACCTGCAAACGGAAGTCGGGTTTGATTATTATTAAGGCTCGTTACCTCATTTTTATAATAAGTAAAATTCAAATTAAAGCTATAATCAAAATGTCGGTTACCGTATCTCATTTTTTCGATTTCAAATTCAAATCCGTTTTGTTTGTAATTTACATCCGGAGACCAAACAACAGCATTTGCATTAAAAAGAGGTGTGTATAAATTTTTAACTTTTTTAAAATAATAATTCAAATTGACATTCCACATGTAATTAAATCGATACATCACTAGCAGATTTGTAATGTCTTCTTTTGTAGCAATTGCATTATTGGGAGTAAGAAGTTCCAAATTATTTTTAAGCTGATTGAATTGATTCGTCTGATATTGTAAAGAATTAAAATTTAGATTGTTATTTTGTAATGAAGGTTCTGTCTGGGTCAAACCATAACTCATCGTCAAGTAAATGGGCGCATCAAATATTCTTCTCACTTCCGCGGAAGCGAAATAATTAAACAGAAAGTCATTTTTTACGGTTGATGAATAATTTAAATTGGTGTTGGCTTTAAGAACAACTTCATCATAACGACCCGGAAAATGTTGAAAAACATAAGAACCATTTAAACTGTAAAACATTTCAAATCTTTTCTGTAATATATCAAGAGTGGTTTGCGAGGCATTATTATCCGGAAAATCTGCCGGCAAAGGAAATCCTGAAAAATAAGTACGTTCTAAATCTCTTTGCTGGAACCTAAAATCGATTTTGGATTCAATAAATCTCTCATAATTAAAATTGTGTTTGTAAAGATCCGAAACCGAAAGAGTTTTAAAACCTTCAAATCTCTTATCGAAATTAGGTGCATTGATTCCCGAAAAATAAAAACCCTGACCATTTGTATTGCGAATTTCTGATGATTGAAAATTGGCATTGACAGTATTATAATCATTATTACCGGAATAAATATGATTGAAATTAAAAGAAAGTGTTTTGCTTTTATTTTTATCTAAATTATGCTGAATTAAATAATACGGGTTATTTTCATTTCCAGAATAGCTTCTCTGTGAACCATTTGACAGAGTTGAAGCCAATTGATTATCAAAATGAACTGGCGTTATCGCATTGGCAAAAATGATTTTATTGACACCAAAATTAGCATTCGACAGATTGTTTTCATAATCGTTATAAGATAAAAGGGCATCAATTTTTCCGTTTCTCGAAACGTTTCTAAAATATTTTAATGAGGTTGTAATTTCGTTATTTCGACTTGATGGAATGACAATATTTCCTGTTTTATAACCAAAATTGATTTTTAGCGAATTTCCTTTTGGAGTTTCAATTTGAGTATTAAAAGACGATTTATTGTCCTGAGTGTTTTGAAAAAAGTCATTCGGGTTGTAAATCTGCACCGAATTTCCGTTGCCGGAACTTTTATTGACAATATTTCCCTGCGGATAATATTCAGAATGATTGTCGGAATAGGATAAAGAAGTAACATTTGGGCCCCAGCTAAAAATTTCATTCATCTCCGGAGACTGGTAAATTAAAGCTCCATTTTGGCTTCTGCCCTGAGCGTAGTTTGTTTGATATTTTGGCAAACGAATTGGTGTCGAAAAAACAAAATCATGATTGACTTCAAATGCCAATTTATAATATTCATCTCTATTTTTGAGATGATAAAATCCCGTATTATCCCGGGCTATTTTCATTAAATTATCATTATTGATCGTATACTGCAAATCAAAATCATAATCTCCGGTTGATTTGGTAGGTACGACATCATCATCGTGTTTCTTTAATTTATTGATATAATCCTCACTTATGATAGGTTGTACTCTATTGTCATTATCCAGCAAAGTAGTGTTGGTGATTTTTATTATTTTAGTTTTCATTCCTATAAAAGAAATACGCAATTGATCTCCTGTTCTAACTTCGATAGCATAATTTCCATCCCAGTCTGTCGCTGTACATCTTGAGGTATTTACTACGCAAACAGAAACTCCGGGAATTGGCTCTCCGTTCTCGCTTACATTGCCTCTATAAATAGTTTGCGAAAAACCAACAGTTGATATAAAAAGTAAGAGTAAAAAATTTTTCATATTTGGCATTTTTATATATAGAGTATCATTTTTTGTAAAAGGTTGGAATTGGCTCAAAAAAAATATTAAGATTAATACTAATTTTTTATTTATAATATTTTTTTTAATTTTAAAACTGTAACAAAAACGGTTGCAATACTACTAATAAAATATGAGCGAAAATCTAGAACAGTCATTTGTTGCGCAATTGCAGGCAAATCAGAATATAATCCACAAGATTTGTAGATTATATACTGCCGGCGAAGATGCTCACAAAGACTTGTTTCAGGAAATCACCATTCAGTTATGGAAAGCTTATCCAAAATTTAGGGGCGATAGTAAATTTTCGACCTGGACGTATCGCGTTGCCTTAAATACCGCCATTACCTTATATAGGAAAACCAAACGAACCATATCAACCGTAGAGTATGAAAGTCATCAGCATTTTATAAAAGATGTTGATTACAATTATGAAGAAGAAGAGCAGATTAAACTGATGTACAAAGCCGTTTATCAGCTTAATGACATCGAAAAAGCATTAGTTTTTATGTATTTAGAAGACAAAGATTATCAAGAAATAGCAGAAACCCTGGGAATCAGCGAAGTGAATGCACGTGTGAAAATGAACAGAATTAAAGGGAAACTTAAAAAAATACTAAATCCTTAAAAATTATTATGAAAGAACTGGATTTATTAAAAAAAGACTGGAAAAAGAACTCGGATTCTTTTCTACAAATTTCTGAAAAAGAGATCTACAAAATGATTCATAAACAATCTTCTTCTACCGTGAAGTGGATTTTGGTTATCAGCATTTTAGAGTTTTCATTTTGGACCTTCTCTAACTTATTTATCAATACTGATGATTTGTTACGAAAAATGAATCATCCCGAAATTGTATTAGCCCTTGACATTTTAACGTATTTCAATTATGTAGTTGTACTGTTTTTTGTGATTAATTTTTATAAAAATTACAAAACAATTTCAACAACTGTCGCTACAAAAACACTAATGAGTGCTATTCTAAGAACTCGAAAGACAGTTCAGTATTACGTATGGTACAACTTAGGAATGCTTGTTGTCATATGTATCTTCAGTTATTTCATCACCTTTGTTTACAATCCTGATATGGAATTTTTAAGAGAAAAATTAGCCGCAGACGGAAAAGCAATGTTCTTTACTGTGGGAATTTTAATTTTGATAATCTTAGGCTTATTGGGTATATTCTGGTGTATTTACAGATTAATTTACGGAACATTATTGCGCAAATTATATGCTAACTATAAAGAGTTGAAGAAAATTGATTTTTAATAAAAGGGACAAAGGTTTTATAAGTTGCTAAGACACTAAGGTTCTAAGTTTTTTTTTTAAAACTTGAAACCTGAAACTTTTTTTTTAATGTTCACTTTCTGAAGCTTTATAACTCCATCTTCTCATTTCGTTAAGTTCTTCTTCTACCTTGATTTCCTCGGCCGGAATTACTTTTAAAAATGACGGATGCTGCTCTATAGCGTATTCTACTTTTTCTACTATTTCTTCAATAGTATCGTTTTCATAATCAATATCAAGAGGTTCTTTGATAATAAAAGATTGCAGAATTCCTTTTTTCTTCATTCGTAATCCTTTTTTATCAAATGAACGACGGAAACCATCGATAACAATAGGAATTACAATAGGTTTATGTTGTTTGATGATATGTGCTGTTCCTTTACGAACGGGTTTAAAAGACTTTGTAGTTCCTTGCGGAAACGTAATTACCCAGCCATCTTCGAGCGCAATTCTAATATTTTCAGTATCGTTTGGGTTAACTTCACGTTTTTCAGTTACGTCAACACCTTTTGCGCGCCAGGTTCTTTCGACCGTAATTGCGCCAACATAAGCTAAAATTCTTGGTAATAAACCTGCTTGCATTGTTTCTTTTGCTGCCACATAATAAATATTCATCTTGGGCTGCCACAGATAACCAATGTTCTTAATAGTATCCTGACGTCCGCTTAAACTTGCGTTAAACACATGAAACATCGCGACAACATCGGCAAAATAAGTTTGGTGATTGGATATAAACAAAACATTTGTATCCGGAAGTGTTTTAATGATTTCAGATCCTTCAATCTGTAAATCATTAAACCCCCTATATCTTCTATGAGTCATGGTGCCCAAAATACGGATTAACCATTTCTTGATGAATAATATATGTCCGAAAGGATTTCGTTTAAACAATCGCATAGCTGTTTATTGTATTTTTTATGTTAGAACGCAAACATACAAAAATTATTCTTTTAGCAATACTATAACGCAATTTCGGAAATAAATTGTTATTATAATGAATATCAAATTGTTAATTTTCTATTTTTCCAATTTTTCTTCAAAAGCAATTTTCAGAACATCTCTCAATTCACTTAAAATCATAGCAGTTGCTCCCCAAACAATATGATTTTGGATATCAAATGCCGGAACTAAAATATTATTAGCATAAGAAGTTGACAATGTGGCTTCGACAATGATTTCATCGTTTAAAAAAACAGACAACGGCAATTCTATAATAGCTGCCACTTCTCTACTATCGGGAAAAAACATAAGTTCTTCTTTCGCAATTCCTAAAAACGGATGCACCAAAAAATTACTCGGCGGAATATACATTGGAGTAAAATGCTTTACTATTTCAATTTTTTCAGGAGGAACACCTACTTCTTCATGAGTTTCTCTAAGCGCTGTTTCCTCATAATCTGCATCGGTTGTTTCGTATTTCCCACCCGGGAAAGCAATTTGCG
>Ga0247813_10000584_pt1 | contig 32310 bp, 24 predicted proteins | sample UWRJL169409C1_FD_180719 | JGI IMG/M metagenome (GOLD analysis project Ga0247813, IMG submission 180719) | Plant litter microbial communities from Arlington Agricultural Research Station in Wisconsin, United States - UWRJ-L169-409C-1 | ecosystem: Environmental > Terrestrial > Plant litter >... | reverse complement strand
AACAATTTGAAGCTTAAAAGCCATAGTATAATCTTTCTGTGTACGCTTTACATAGCGCAATTGTTGATCTTTTTCCATAATGATACTTTTTGTGTATCGCTATTTCAGGACAAGACAATTTTATAAAAAAACGCCTTGCTATTAACAAGGCGTGTTTTATATTTATTTTCAAAGTTGATTTAACTTGAAACTTTTCAAACTTGAAACTTGAAACAATTTAGTTCTCCTTTGGTTTCGTTAAGTAATAAACCGGAATTCCTGTTAACATAATCAACACTCCCCAACCACAAGTTGAGAATTTTGTCAATAATAGAGATATACAAATTGCTGTGGCAATAATAATGTATAACATTGGTAAAAACGGGTATCCAAAAGCTTTATAGGGTCTTTCTGCATCTGGCATTTTTTTACGCAAAATAAAGATTCCGTAAATTGTCAGAATGTAGAAAATCAAAACAATAATGATTACAAAGTCTAATAAATCTCCGTATTTCCCTGTCAGACATAAAGCCGAAGCCCAAATACATTGTGCCCATAAAGCCCATTCCGGAACGCTGGATTCGTTTAAAACGGCAGCTTTTTTAAAGAACAATCCATCTTTTGCCATTGTATAATATACTCGCGCGCCTGCCATGATTAATCCGTTGTTACAGGCAAAAGTCGAAATCATAATCATAATCGCAATAATCAATGTTCCGATATTTCCAAAAATATATTGTGACGCCACAACCGCTACTCTATCTGATTTTGCAGTTGCAATTTCGTTAAGCGGAATTACGGCCAAATACATCAAATTGGTCAAAACATAAATTATTGTTACAATAAAAGTTCCAAGAAATAAACTGAAACCAACATTACGTTTTGGATTCTTAATTTCACCAGCAATAAAAGTTACTCCGTTCCAGGCATCACTTGAAAATAAAGATCCAACCATAGCTGCAGAAATTCCAGTGATCAAAGCTGTTCCGCTAATTGGAAGCCATGACCCACTTTCAGCATTATACGAACGTGTCGTCCAGGCATCCGCCCAATTGGCATCCCAAATTGAAGCTTTTGCAGCAAGCGTTAATCCAAAAACGATTAATCCCAGCAATGATAAAATTTTGATAATGGTAAGAACCGTTTGAAGAATTTTTCCATTTTTTACTCCACGGCTATTAATGTAAGTCAATAATATAATAGTGAAAATCGAAACTAATTGTGCTGCATTGAGTTTAAAAGAACCCAGTTCATACAATATATTTTCGTCGCTTAAAGGTTCATACAGATAGGCGGCAAATTTAGAGAAAGCCACACCCACTGCGGCGATTGTTCCGGTTTGAATTACGGCAAAAAAGCTCCAGCCGTACAAAAAGGCAATCAGTTTATTATAAGCTTCTTTCAGGTATACATATTGTCCACCAGCTTTTGGAAACATGGCACTTAGCTCACCGTAACTCACGGCTGCAATAATGGTAATTAATCCGGAGATGAGCCAAATTAAAGTTAGCCAGCCTGCTGATCCTACTTGTCTGGCGATATCGGCACTTACGATAAAAATCCCGGAGCCAATCATAGAGCCCACAACAAGCATGGTTCCGTCTAGTAATCCGAGTTCTCTTTTAAAATGTTCTTGGTCTTGTTCGTTTTCTTGCATTTTTTTGGTTTTGGGTTGGTTAAAGATATACTTTTTTCTGAAATCTAAAGATTTCAAATTCCAAATTTTGAAAATTCCAAATTCCAATTAAAACAACAACAATAAATATAATAATTTGGGCATGCCCCGCCGATCCCAAAGCCTGGGTAGCGTGTCGTCCCGAAACTTCGGGATCGGCTATATTACCGATTAACAAAAAATACGGCTAAAAATCTTGTTTTTCTAAATCAGAAGATATCGCCAATATCCCTCATGAAGCATACGATTTAATAAGAAGCATTAATTATTTAAAATTTCAAAAGGATATTTTATACTTTAGTAGCAATAAATTCACAAAAAAAGTGGAAGAAATAATCAATAAGATTGCACAAAATAAAATTGATTTTAAAGTTGGTCTTCAACAACTATTACAATATAATTTTGAAGAACTTTTTATGACTCTAAATAATTATATAATCAATTCTATTCCGAATAAAACAGATTATAATACACAAGCTTATCAAAATGCTTTAGCAACAATTCCGCTAAAACCAACTTATACTCCAATTGTAATTTTAACAACCTATCCCACTAAAATTGCATTTAATAAGTTACCACTGCTTCCCAAAAGTGAAAATAAAAAAACAATAATAGCATTACTCTGGATTTTTAAAATCACAGACACGGAACGAAGAAATACCGAATGCAAAAATGGTTGTGGGCATTTTTGGCATGAGATTTATTAAAAACTAATTCCCAAATCCACCAAACAATAAACTTATGATTTTTGAAATTTTACTTTTAACGATATTCTTTTTATTTGGAATTTTCCTTTTTTACGCTTCCTGCAAGGGTTGGAATAGAAATTATGTTCCGCATCAACGGTCAGCGAGAATTTTAAAGGATGCTATTGGTTATAACGGAACACGATTTTTTACAGGCTTAATTGGTTCGGTTTTAATACTCATTCCTACATTAATTTTTTTTAATAAAGTGGTAGGGATAAAGGCACCTAAAAGAATGACTTCTAAAAGCGAACTGGTATTTTTAACTCCAAATAATGCTAATAACCAAGATAAGAGCATACATATTGGAGACAGATCTGGTGATTTAAATATCATTACAGAACACATAAAATATAGCAGCCCGGAAATTAGGGATAATTATATAAAAGTTAGTTTCAAAGACAATTATCTGGATAAATTACCCACGTTTATTTTTAAACTACAAAATCTTGAAGAGATTGATCTGACGAATAATGATATTGAAACATTACCGATAAATCAAATCAAAAGCTTAAAAAAACTTCGCAAAATTATCCTAACAAACAATCCTATTTCACCAGAAAATTTAAATCAAATTAAACAATTACACTACATTAAAATTGTAAAATAATTTTTTTTTTAATTAAAACCTGTAACAGCTAAATCCTAGACCTAAACACTACAATCAATTAATTTTCAAAATTTTACACTCCACACGCAACCAATTAAAAATTCTTTAATCTTATAATAAAACCAAAAATTATGAGAAAATTTATTACAATATTAATTATTGCCACTGGACTTATTTCTTGCAGTTCTGATGTGGATGATAAGGTAGGAAACTCCGGCTTTGTTGGAAAATGGAATTGGACCGGAACCCATGGCGGATTTGCTTTCCATATTCATGATACACCCACTTCAACCGGAAATACCTATCAGCTGGATCTGATGGAAAATAATACCTTTTTTATACGTAAAAATGGTGTAGAAGTTTTGACCGGAAAATATGAAATTACCCTTAAGGAATCCATTTATTCTGGAGAAATGGAAAAATATATTACGTGCGATATGGGTCAAAATTCCAAAGTTGAATATTTTGTGACAAAAGGTATAATTACAGTTCAAGACAATACCAAACTTTCAATTGATGATAACTATCACGACGGAATTGGTAGCGGATTCGAAAGAATATAATAAACTCACAAACTAAAAAAGCAAATATGAAAAAGATAATACTTTTAGTAGTCATTTTAATATCTCAAATAAGCTGTAATAATGACAAAGAAACAAAACCCACAAATACCGGAATCGTAGGAACCTGGCAACTAGCTGAAAGTTTTGAGGGAGATGGAGGAATGGCAACAAAATGGATTTCTGTTAAAAATGGCTATACTTATACATTTAAAAGCGATGGAACTTTTACTTCAACGCAATTTACAAAATGCACAAATGGAACTTATAAATTGGAAAATGCAACTTTAACCATGATTTATGGGTGTCCCGGCTTTACTCTTATGAGAGAAAAACCTGCTGGAACTTTCATTGAAAATTATAAAATAGAAAATGGAAAAATGCATTTGTCACCTATTAATTATTTATGCTTTGAAGGTTGTGCATATAAATTTAAAAAAATAAAATAAGCAAGATTGACTTCAATATTGACAATAAGCTGCAAATAAATATGCAGCTTATTTTTTGCCTAAAACCAACCCAACCAGTCGAAGATTCCAACATCAAAAATAAAATTTTAACAGTTTACGTCTTTCCGTAAGATTATACAATTCCAACTATTTATATTTGAAAATCTAAACTATTAAACTTAACCAACCAAAACCAACCACATTATGGAAATCACCAATGTAGAATCGCAAGATGTTGCGAATCACCATTACAATTATGCAGCAAATTTACTGGTAAACGAAAACAAATCGGCTCAGGAAACTAAAATTCGACTTGTAGAACAAGGATTGAGTGATGAAATTGCCGGATTAATTGTTGAAAATGTAGAAATTCAAATACAGGAAGCAAAACACGAACAAGCCAGAAAAGACATGGTTTATGGTGCATTGTGGTTTTGTGGAGGTACCATTTTAACTCTTGCAGACATTGGCTTTATTTTTTGGGGTGCCATTTTATTTGGTGGAATTCAGTTTGGTAAAGGCGTAATTAATGCCTATTCATAATAATTACCAAATCAAAACGAAGTCAAAATAAGCCGAAAAAAGACTTAAAAAGTAGTAGGCAATTTCTTTTAAATCAGCATTTATGATAGTTTGGTCAGGAAAAGGATATCTCTCAGTCCTTATTTTATTAGTAGCCATTTTTGTGTTCATTTCTATTTTACCAGAAACTTATGCCACGCAATGTTTCGCTATTCCGCTTTATATAGCAGGGATTTTTAGTTATTTTTTTGGAATAAAATGGAATAAAACTTTACGTATTGGTGATAACGAAACTGGAAATGAGATAAATTCAAAAAACAATCACAGTCTCTTTTGGGTAAATATGGAATATTGGGGACTTATATTTCCAGCATTAGCCCTTGTAATGATGGCTCAGGTCTTAGACAAACCAGGAACTGAATTGTATCTTAATATCTTTATTATCATTACTGGAATTGCATTTATGCTATTTGTTGGTATAAATCTTTTTAAAATCAAAAATTCAACACTATCAAATTCTCAACTTCAAAGAACTGAAGATAAGCCTAAATTAAGTTTTATTAAAGAAGAAATGGCAACCTCTAAATTTGATAACGAAGACCACAATCAATACCTACCAAAATAGCAAAAAATATAGTTACAGAACGTTAGTTTTTATACTCAGATAATACACTAATTAAAATCTAAAATATGAAAGAAGTTTTTGAAAAACTTATTCAGCTTGGCATGATTGCATTGTGTTTAGTATTTTGCCAGACTTGTACCAATGACTACATTAAAGGTGGTGACAACAGCGCTATCGTTAAATATAAAAAAATCATTTCTGACAATCCGTATACAACTGCAACCTTAAGTCCCATTTATACAGAAAGAACTATAAAAGTTGCAGGAATCCCCATAAAAAATTATGATTTTGACTACTCTTTTGAAATAGATAATCAGCGTTATGAGGGTAAAAAAACATTCAGTGAAGTACCAAAAAGCAGCCAGTTAAAAATTTTTTATTTAAAGGAAAACCCAAACTTTCATACATTAAATCCTCAAAGCGATTTAAAGACAGAAAAAGATAAAAATAGCGCCACCGCAAATTTATATTGGGGGATTTTCTGGGGATTTTTAAGTATTATTTTATTGATAGGATTTATTAAAAATATACGTGAATTTATCAATAACAGAAAACTTGAAAGTCAGAATCTTTCAGCAGATTCTTAAAAAAACACCTCAAACAGTACAATAGTGTAAATACTAAAATGTACATATAACGAACTATGAAAAACATACTTTTTGCTGCCTTATTATTACTAAGTGCAAACCTGCATTCGCAAAAAAAGGATTTAGACAAAAAAATTGCTGATGTTGTGGCAGAAGGTAAAACTTTGTACAAATCAGAAATGGCTTCATGGTTTGGTACCGATTTGTTTATAGAGCAATATAAGGAGCCCGAAAAAGCAGGAGGTTATTTTTCGTATACTGAAGGTGAAGTTTCGAAATGCGTATTTTATTCTAAAGATGAAAACCCAAAAGTACTGGGCACTTTTACATTTGATAGTACTTACGATATTAAGTCAGCAAGATCAGAATTTGAAGAGCGTGAATTTTCCAACAATGAAAAAGATTTATATGTAATTAGGACCAAAGCGCTGGATGCTATTAATAATGACACTATTTTTAAACGATACAACGATTCAAACCTAAATTTGATTCCGTTAATATCTAACAATGAAAAAAAAGTCTACGTCTTAACTGGTCCCACCAATTCAGGAGTGGTTCTCTACGGAAATGATTATTTACTCACTTTTGACGCAGAAAACAATTTAAAAAGCACAAAAAAACTACATGCCAATATTATCCCTGTTAATTACGGCAATGAAAAAAATATCATGATAGCTGCAATGCATAGCCATTTACCAAAAACTGGCGAATTAATAACTGCAACAGATATTTGCACTACAATGCTTTATGAGAAATATACAGGCTGGGGTACAGTATACGTAACATCCAATGAGTATGTTTCTATTTGGAATTGCAAAACTGATGAATTAATAGTCATGACCATAAAAGCTTTCGAAAAACTTAGCAAAAGCGAAGAGAAAAAATAATCTCCATTTATTCTAATTAATCATTTTTAATCTTTTATCAAAAGTTAAACAAAAAAGCATCATATAAGGATATATGTTGCTTTGTTCTATTTGTTCAAATCCATTAATCATTTTTGATCAAGCTTATATAGTCAAAAAGATTAAATATTAAGTTACTGATTTTAAAACAATTAGATTAAAAAATAATAACTTACATTAAAATTAGCATTCTTTTTCCGAAAGCTGCTCTTTTTTTTATTAAATTTGGTAGAGATGTCATACCGGTTAAAATCATGTATTTCATTAACAATTGTTTATCTTTTAACAGAATAAATCATTCCTCAAATGAGTATCCAAGATAAAAGAGTAACAATGAATTGCATGTTAATTAAAAAGCAGGAAAAGAATTACTAACCTACAAACACCGAAACCATGTTTAAGCTCCAGATTTTTAATAAATTACGCTTTGCAAACGTTTTCATACTTTTGCTTATTGTGTTTGCTTCGTGTGCATTGTTAATTTGTATCAATTTTTTTACCATTAAAACTTTATCTGCAAACAGAGCATATGTAAATGGCGAATCACATTACTCTAAAAGTCAAAAAGACGCATCAAGACATCTGATTACCTACCTCTACACGAAAGACAAAAATCAATGGAAATTATATTTGGAAGAATTAAAAGTTCCACAGGGCGATGGTATAGCCAGAATCACTCTTTTGAAAGCTGGTGATAACGAAGTCGCTAGAAAAGGTTTTCTTGTAGGTCGAAATCATGAGGAAGACTTAGATGATCTTGTTTGGCTGTTTGTAAATTTCAAACAGGTTCCATTTTTAGCAAAAGCCATTAATGAATGGGAACAGGGCGATAAACTGATTTTTAAATTGTTTATAATTGGGCAGCAAATTAACGCCAAAATAAAAAAGGACATCCTAACAACCGATGACCAGCAAAAATTTCTTCACGAGATCAGCATCATTAGCGACAAACTTACCATTAACGAACGCAATTTTTCTAACACTTTGGGCGAAGGAACCCGCAAAATAAAAGATTTACTTATTATTACTAATATCGTTTTCACCCTGATCATTATTTGTAGTGTGTGTCTTTACTATACAATAATGGTAAAACGACTTATTGTTTCTAAAAAAGAAATCGAAGTCAAAAATGAGAATTTAACGATTGTTAATCATGAACTCGATCGTTTCGTTTATAGCGCATCACACGATCTAAGATCTCCCATTACTTCGCTAAAAGGACTTATTGAAATTACCCAACTGGAGGATGACCCCAATCAAATCAAAAGGTATCTGGATCTCATGCACCAAAGCCTTGCAAAACAAGATCGGTTTATTAACGACATTATAGATTACTCTAAAAACAAACGAAAACAAGTGGTTATGGAGCCGGTAAGCCTTCAGGAATTATTTGATGAAGCCATTTCGCAACTAATGCATATTGAGAATGCGAAACAAATAAAATTTACTAAGGAATTATTAGTAGATGAAATTCAAAGTGATAGTCTGCGATTAAAAATTATCATTTCGAATTTAATTTCGAACGCTATAAAATATGCAGACAGCAATAAAAAGGAAATGTACATTTCAATCAGGACTTCTATTAGTGAGGGTTTTCATAAAATAGAAGTAGCAGATAATGGAATTGGCATTAACGACGAATATAAAGACAATATTTTTGAAATGTACTTTGGAACTAACAAGAACAAAGGATCAGGATTAGGCCTTTATATTGTTAAGGAAGCAGTTGAAAACATTAAAGGAAATATCTCGGTAAGCTCACAAACTAACATTGGGAGTAAATTTATTGTCACAATCCCATACGCTTATGCCAGCTAAACCAGTATTTTTATTAATAGAAGACAATCTTATAGATCAACTTGTCATCAATCAACTACTCAAAAAGGTACTCCATGTAGAGGAAATTTACATTACCAATAATGGTAAGGAAGGTCTTGAGTGGCTGCTTAACAATTGGAAATTTCATTCATCGATTATTATTATTCTCGATGTACAAATGCCTGTCATGAATGGTTTTGAATTTTTGAACGAATACGCCAAACTAGATATTGAAATTAAAAAAGAAAATCAAATCTACGTGCTTTCGTCTACGCTAGATCCTGACGAAATCAAACAAATAAGTGATAGCAAATATGTTACCGATTTTCTAGGAAAACCATTCCCAATTGAAGAATTTAGAAGCAAAATTTATCTCAACTCTAATATTTCTCTAAAACCCGATTCACCTGAGTAAAGGCTCTTTCGTAATAAGGCTCTTTAGTTGACGAAATCATAACACCTCCATGAGTTGAAGAGTGAACAAATTTTATTTCTCCATCGGCTACTTCTACAACCATTCCAACATGATTAATGTTGCGTCTGCCATTGGTTTTAAAGAAAATCAAATCCCCTTTTTTCGCCTGATCAGAAGTAACTTTCATGCCTATTCGTGATTGTTCAATTGAACTCCTTGGCAATTTAATATCAAAATTACTAAAAGTACAAATCATCAAACCAGAACAATCAAAACCAGCTTTTGTAGTTCCTCCCGATCGATATCTGACACCAACATTTTCGGTCGCATTAACTACCAATTGATTGATTAAGTCAGAATGATTGCTCACTTTTATAACAGTTGAAGAATCACTATTAAACACTGAATTATCAGCCATTTGAACACTTGAATTTTGAGATGACAAAGTGTCCTTTATTACAATAGGGTTTGCTGGCTGCATTAATCCTTGAGCTGCATCTGCTTTTTCTTTTGAAGTACGAATTTTTAAAACATAACCAACTGGTAATTTTCCTTTTATAAATGGATTTTGTTTTTCTAACTCTGCAACTGTTAGTCCGTATCTTTTTGCAATGGCATATTTTGTTTCTTTAGGCTGAACCTCAACGACAACTTCCACATCAGTTACAATTTTAAGATCATCAATTGGTTTTTCTGCGATTGCTACAGAATTTGATGGAATATTAATTTGCTGTCCCAATTTCAATCCTTCGGTTTCCAGTACAGGATTTGCCTTTTTTAAATCATCAACCGAGACATTATATTTTTTTGATATTCCCCAAAGTGTTTCTTTAGACTGAACTTCATGCAAACCAGGAGTAGTATTTGCAACAGTTTCAGGAATTTTGCTTTCAGAAGTTTGATTAGTACTAGGTATTAATAAAATCGAATTTAATTTTAAAATTTTAGGAGCGTTTGGATTTGCTTCTGAAATATCTTTAGCTTTTACGCCGTATTTTTTAGCAATTACAGTAAGATTTTCTCCTTTTGAGATTTTATGTTTGATATATTTCTCCTGAGAAAAAGCACCAACACTAAAAAAAAACAATATTGTTATTAATCTAAAAACCATTCTTTATTCAATTTTGTCTTCATTATTTTCAAGTATAATCTATCTACTATTAAACTTAAAAAAACGAATTTTATTTGGGGATAGGCGAATTTAACTTTTTAAAGTAAAAAACGCACAATTTTTAACAACTTATTTTGTTCAAATTAACAATTAGGCATAGAATTTGTGCTAATTTTCTGAAATTTAATTTTTTACGCGAAACAGATGTTTTTAGAATTAAGTAACTTTAATCTCAACCTATTTTGAAAAAACTACTCTTAATTTTCGTCCTTTGCCCCTTATTATCAATATCTCAGACTATAAATGGCACAATAGTTTCGCAGAAAAACAATCTACCAATTGAAAATACTAATGTTTTTGCTGTGTCAAGCAAAACTGGAACTATAACGGATGAGAATGGAAAATTCTCTCTAAAACTTCTGCCAAAATATAGTAAAGATGAAATATTAGAATTCTCTCATATTGGTTATGTAACAAGGCGATTTTCTTTAAGCTATTTAAAGAAGTATGAGTATAATATTTTCCTTGAAGAGGAAGTGGAAAATTTATCAGGAGTAACTATTGCTTATAACTATAAATTAAAACCAAAACTTTTATATAACAAATTAACGTCGTCAAAACATGCAATATTTTCATTTGGTTCTTTTTTGAAAGATGATAAAATTTATGTTATTGGCGGAGATGCTTCTTATGAAATAGATGTACTGGAAAGGTTGCGATCACAAAGAGCTGATTTTAATCTAACAACCTATTTAGAATCTTTTGAAAACTATTCTAAATTATTTTATTACAGACGAGATCTATCGATTTACGACATCAAAACTGACACTTGGAAATACCCAGAAATAGAATCAAAATTCAAAAAAAGAGCGTATCATAATATCCATTATTACGACAATTATATTTATATCTTAGGTGGAAAACGAGTTTTGGTCAATCAAAATAGTACTTGGGAATATTTGCATGATCAAATAGAGGTTTTTGATCTTAATAATAAAACTATCAAAGTCGACAATACAAATCCGCATCAGGCAGTTGATTTTGCTTCATTTATCTATAAAGACAATATTATTGTAATGGGAGGCTCAGTCAAAACCTCCGGGAGTGGAAAAAAAGATTTTACAAATAAGGTGCATTTGTACAATATTCCTTCAGGATACTGGTATGAACTTAGCAGCATGACAACTGCGAAAGAAGCCGCAGGAATTGTGATTGATGATAAAATTTATCTCATTGGCGGAAATGATGGAAAACCTGTCTCAACAATAGAAACTTTTGATCTAAATACACAAATATGGCAAACACAAGGAAAATTATTTTCAGGACTTGAAAAACCTGCCATAACTTATCATGACAATATGATTTATATTTATGAGGATCAAACGATGTATTCTTATGACCTAAAAACACAACAATTAAAGGAATACGAAACTGAATTGGCACTCAAATATTCGACTATGTATTTTACGGATAACAAATTATATATTTTGGGAGGACGAGTTGAAGACAAATATTCTAAAACACCTTCTGCAAATGTTTTTACTATTGATATTAACGAATTTGAAAACACTACACCTAACAGAACTAAAAATTTAGCTCAAGAAGTAAATTTAGCAAAGGCACATTAGCGTTATACAACAATTTTTGAAGATAACTTTTTACAAATAATAGACGTTTTAGACTCAACTTTAAGCAAAAAAACAGTGTGAAAAAAGTACTTTTTATTTTCGTCCTTTGTCCCTTACTATCAATATCTCAGACTATAAATGGCACAATAGTTTCGCAGAAAAACAATCTTCCGATTGAAAATACGAATGTATTTGCATTATCGAGTAAAGTTGGAACCATAACGGATGAAAATGGCAAGTTTTCATTAAAGCTTATTACACAATATAATAGAGATGAAATATTGGAATTTTCGCATATTGGTTATGTTACAACACAATTTTCTCTCAGTTATTTAATTAGTCAAAATTTTAAAGTTTTTATTGAAGAAAATATTGAAAACTTATCAGGAATAATAATTCAATCTAATCAAAAATTAAAATCTAAACTTCTATTTGAGCAACTAACTTCTATACAACATCCTGTTTTCTCCTTCGGTTCTTTTATTAAAGGTGATAAAATTTATATTAGTGGAGGTGACGGTTACCCGGAAACAAATTGGCTAGAAAAGGCCCGATCAGAAAAAGCCGACTTTACCTTGAATGACTATTTAAAAGAAACACAATATAATTCAGCAAAACGACATTATAAAGGTTATTATGCAATTTATGACATAAAGTCTAACAACTGGGAATATCCAAAATTAAATCTAAAAACAAGAGCCTATCATAACATTCATTTTTATAACAACTCAATTTATGTTTTGGGGGGAAAAATAATGAAGGTAAACAAAAATAGTAGTTGGGAATATTTACAAGATCAGATTGAAGTATTAGACCTTGATAACCAAACAATTAAATTCGACAAAACAAATCCGCATCAAGCTTCTGATTTTGCTTCATTTTCTTACGATGATAACATTATTGTGATAGGAGGCTCTATAAAAAGATCTGAAAATGATATAAAAGTTTTTACTAATAAAGTGCATTTGTACAATATTACTTCTGGATACTGGTATGAACTTGCTAGTATGCCAACCGCAAAAGAAGCCACAGGAATTCTAATTGAAAACAAAATTTATCTGATTGGTGGTAATAACGGAAAGCCTGTTTCTCAAATCGAAACTTTTGACCTGATTACACAAAAGTGGGAAACCGAAGGTGAATTGTTTACAGGATTAGAAAGACCTGCAATAACTTATCATGATAATCTAATTTATTTTTTTGAAAATTACAAAATGTACATTTATGATGTGAAAACAAAACAATTGAAAGAATATGAAATTGATTTACCACAGAAATATTCAGCTATGCACTATTACAATAATAAGTTATATATTATAGCTGGACGCATTGACAATAGTTACTCCAAATTACCTTCTTCAAAAGTTTTTAGTGTTGACGTAAGTGAATTTAAAAATACGAAAAGTGTAAGAACTAAAAATTTATTACAAGAAGTTAGTTTCGTTAAAGTCAATGAATAATTTGCTTAATAATTCTACTAAATCATATAAACTGAAAATGTGTAGCTCTAAATCCGATTAAAAAAAACGCTCTGTTTTCACAGAGCGCTTCTAGTATAATTAAATCTTAAAGACTAAGCTTTTCCGGCAGCAATTAAGTTTAGTGCAGAACCTGCAACAAACCAGCCAATTTGACCAGCGTTGTAAGTGTGGTTTGCCAGAATAATATCCTTAGTACCATCTGCATGAAGAAACTCTAATGTTAGTGGTTTTCCCGGAGCAAATTCCGTTAAATCAGTAAAGTTAATAGTGTCATTCTCCTGAATTTTATCGTAATCTGCTTCATTCGCAAAAGTCAATCCTAAAAGACCTTGTTTTTTAAGGTTTGTTTCGTGGATACGAGCAAAAGATTTTACCAATACCGCTTTTACTCCTAAGAAACGTGGTTCCATCGCAGCATGCTCACGAGATGAACCTTCTCCATAATTGTGATCTCCCACAACGATTGATGGAACACCAGCCGCTTTATAAGCACGAGCAACAGCAGGAACAGCATCGTAATCTCCCGTTAATTGATTTTTAACGGAGTTTGTTTTTTGATTAAATGCATTTACAGCACCAATCAACATATTGTTAGAAATATTATCTAAGTGTCCACGGAAACGCAACCATGGTCCAGCCATAGAAATATGATCTGTAGTACATTTTCCGAATGCTTTGATTAATAATTTTGCACCTGTAATGTTTTTCCCGTCCCAGGCATCAAAAGGAGCTAACAATTGCAAACGATCTGATGTTGGACTTACTACAACCTGAACTCCGGAACCATCTTCAGCCGGAACCTGGAAACCCGGATCTTTAACATCAAATCCTCTTGGAGGCAATTCATCCCCTGTTGGAGCTTCAAGCCTTACTTCTTCTCCATCTTCGTTAATCAAAGTATCTGTTAACGGATTAAAGCCTAAATCACCCGCAATTGCCATAGCAGTCACCAATTCCGGAGAACCAACGAATGCTAAAGTATTTGGATTACCATCTGCACGTTTTGAGAAGTTACGGTTGAAAGAGTGAACAATAGTGTTTCTTTCTTCTTTCTCAGCTCCCTCTCTATCCCACATACCAATACACGGTCCGCAGGCATTTGCAAAAACAGTAGCACCAATTTTTTCAAAAGTATCGATAAATCCATCTCTTTCAATTGTATAACGAACTACTTCAGAACCTGGAGTAATGGTGAATTGAGATTTAGTTTTTAAATTTTTAGCACTTACTTGTCTTGCCAAAGAAGCTGCACGAGCAATATCTTCGTAAGAAGAGTTTGTACAAGAACCAATTAAACCAACCTGAATTTGTAATGGCCAGTTATTCTTAATAGCCTCTTCTTTCATTTTAGAAATTGGAGTAGCTAAATCCGGAGTAAAAGGTCCATTTAAATGTGGCTCTAATTCAGATAAATTAATTTCGATAACCTGATCAAAATATTGTTCCGGGTTAGCATATACCTCAGGATCCCCAGTTAAGTAAGAAGCTACTTGATCTGCAGCATCAGCAACATCAGCTCTATTTGTAGAACGCAAATAACGACTCATGGAATCATCATAACCAAAAGTTGAAGTTGTAGCTCCAATTTCAGCACCCATATTACAAATAGTACCTTTTCCTGTACAAGACATAGAAGTTGCACCTTCACCAAAATATTCTACGATTGCACCTGTACCACCTTTTACAGTAAGTATACCGGCAACTTTAAGGATAACATCTTTAGGAGCAGTCCATCCTGATAACTTACCAGTTAATTTTACTCCAATTAATTTAGGAAATTTTAATTCCCACGCCATACCAGACATAACGTCTACTGCATCAGCTCCACCAACACCAATAGCTACCATTCCTAAACCACCTGCGTTTACAGTGTGAGAATCGGTACCAATCATCATTCCACCTGGGAATGCATAATTTTCAAGTACTACCTGGTGAATAATTCCGGCTCCTGGCTTCCAGAAACCAATTCCGTATTTATTAGAAACTGACGATAAGAAATCGAAAACTTCGTTACTTTGTGTTTTTGCTCTGGCTAAATCGGTTGCAGCATCAACTTTTGCCTGAATTAAGTGGTCACAGTGAACTGTTGTAGGAACCGCTACTTTAGGCTTTCCAGCATGCATAAATTGCAATAATGCCATTTGAGCAGTTGCATCCTGACATGCTACACGATCCGGTGCAAAATCAACATAATCAACTCCTCTTCCAAACGCCTTTGTTGGTTTTCCATCCCAAAGGTGATTGTACAAAATTTTCTCCGTTAAAGTAAGTGGACGACCAACGATCTCGCGTGCTTTATCAACACGACCGGGCATGTTCTCATACACTTTTTTAATCATTTCAATATCAAAAGCCATAAGTATAATTGTTTTTGTTTTTTTATTTTTGAACATGACAAGTTACAAAAAATAGAACACCCAGAAAAGAAAAAGCCCGAGAAAACTCGGGCTTTTGGATATAATTAACTAATCTTATTGATTACATAACTAATAATTTATGAGAAGGTGCAAATCTGGTCAAATTGATACCATCTACTGCAGCTGTATACTCATCTAAGGTAGGAGTTCTTCCAAGAATTGTAGACAATACTACAACTGGTGTCGATGAAAGCAATGATTCTCCTTTTTTACCTTCAGAATCTTCTACAACTCTTCCCTGGAAAAGACGCGTTGAAGTTGCCATTACAGTATCTCCTTTTGCCGCTTTTTCCTGGTTACCCATACAAAGATTACATCCTGGACGCTCTAAATACAGCATTTTCTCATATTCTGTACGTGCTGCACCTTTTGGAGCGTTATCGTCGAATTCAAATCCTGAGTATTTCTGTAAAACTTCCCAGTCACCTTCAGCCTTTAACTCATCTACAATGTTATAGGTTGGCGGTGCCACAACAAGCGGTGCTTTAAATTCAACCTTACCATGTATATTTTCTATATTTTTAAGCATCTGAGCAAGGATTTTCATATCTCCTTTATGAACCATGCAAGAGCCAATAAATCCAAGATCTACTTTCTTATCTCCTCCGTAGAAAGATAAAGGTCTGATAGTATCATGAGTATACCTTTTAGAAACATCAACGTTGTTCACGTCCGGATCAGCAATCATTGGTTCGATAATTTGATCAAGATCAACAACAACTTCAGCATAATATTTAGCATTTGCATCTGGTTGTAAAGCCGGTTTCTCTGCTGATTTAATTTCCGTAATTCTCTTATCTGCTTTATTAATTAATCCTTGAAGAACTTGTTTATGATTGTCCATTCCCTTGTCAATCATAATCTGGATTCTTCCTTTTGCAATCTCTAATGATTCAATCAAAGTATCATCCTCAGAAATACAAATTGAGGCTTTTGCTTTCATTTCAGCAGTCCAGTCTGTAAAAGTAAATGCTTGGTCAGCAGTAAGGGTTCCAAGATGAACCTCAATAATTCTACCCTGGAATACGTTTTCACCACCAAACTTTTTAAGCATCTGTGATTGAGTAGCATGAACGACATCACGGAAATCCATATAACCCTTCATTTCTCCAACAAAAGTCACTTTTACTGATTCCGGAATTGGCATTGAAGCTTCACCAGTGGCCAATGCAAGAGCAACAGTTCCTGAGTCAGCACCAAAAGCAACACCTTTAGACATTCTTGTATGAGAGTCACCACCAATAATGATAGCCCATTCATCTATTGTAATATCGTTAAGAACTTTGTGAATTACGTCAGTCATTGCATGATATTCACCTTTCGGGTCACGAGCTGTGATTAATCCGAAATCGTTCATGAATTTCATCAATTTTGGAATATTTGCCTGCGCTTTTTTATCCCATACTGAAGCTGTATGACAACCAGATTGGTATGCACCATCAACGATTGGTGAAATAACTGTAGCAGCCATAGATTCTAATTCCTGAGCTGTCATAAGACCAGTCGTATCTTGCGAACCTACAATATTAACTTCTACACGAACATCAGATCCAGCGTGTAATACTTTTCCAGGAGTTATACCAACAGCATTTCTGTTAAAGATTTTTTCCACAGCTGTAAGACCTTGTCCTTCAATAGAAATCTCTTTTGACGGAGCAAATACCAGAGGAGCTTCGATATCTAAAACTTTTGCTGCGAATGTCTGAAGCTTTTTACCAAATACGATTGCGTATGATCCGCCAGCTTTTATAAATTCCATTTTTTGAGGCGTGAATGCCTTAGAAATGTCAATAAGCTCTTGGTCACCGTTATAAAGTTTCTTTGTTTTTGTATTTATTGTAAGTACAGTTCCGGTCGCAACAGAATATGCTTCTTCCAAGATTGGCTCATTGTTTTCATTACGAATAACGTTACCTTCTGCATCTAGTTTTTTAACCCAGTTTTTAAGATCCAAACCAATACCACCAGTAACATCAACAGTTGTTAGGAAAATTGGCGAAATACCATTTGTTCCTGCAACGATTGGAGCAATATTGATAAATGGAACATACGGACTTGCTTTTTTACCAGTCCAAAGCGCCACATTATTTACACCTGACATTCTTGATGACCCTACACCCATAGTACCTTTTTCAGCAATTAACATAACGCTAGCGTCAGGATGTTTTGCTTGTAATGCCTGAATTTCTTCTTGTGCCTGAGGAGTGATCATACATTTACCATGAAGTTCACGGTCAGAACGGGAGTGAGCCTGATTACCCGGAGATAATAAATCTGTCGAAATATCACCTTCTCCAGCAATAAAAGTAACTACTTTAATTTCTTCAACTACTTCTGGCAATGCGGTAAAAAATTCTGCTTTGGCATAACTTTCAAGAATTTCTCTTGCGATTGCGTTATCATTTTTAAACGCTTCTTTTAAACGATCTGTATCTGCCTCATACAGATAAACTTGTGTTTTAAGAACATTTGCAGCTTCTTTTGCAATAGCAGTATTATTACCAAGCGCTAAGTCTAGCAATACTTCAATAGAAGGTCCACCTTTCATGTGTGATAATAATTCAAAAGCAAAAGCAGGTGTTATTTCTTTAACCTCGAATTGACCAAGAATAATTTCTTTTAAAAATTTAGCTTTAAGACCAGCAGCACTGGTAGTACCCGGTACAACATTATAAATAAAAAAGTTAAGAGAATCTTCTCTATACTCGTTATTCAAATCTTTAATTTGTGCGATGATGTCACTTAATAATTCTGCACCATCAATTGGCTTTGGGTGAAGCCCTTGGGTTTTGCGTTCTCCAATTTCTTGGATGTAATCCTTATAAATGTTCATAAATAGAAGTATTTCTTGGTATTTTTATTTTTTGTTCGCAAATTTAGCTATTAAAGCCGAGAATTAAAAAAAATATAATAGAACTCGCCTTTTCAAAAATTATTATTGTTAAAAAACGATTTTGACCGCTTGTTTTTGCCAAAACCTCAAATTTGTATTAAAATAATGAATTATTGATATTTTAAAATCCTTTCTTTAACAAAGTCGAAATTTGTTGTTACAAACGAAGTGAGATTTTACCTCGTTTTTCAGTAAGAATCTTTCTAAATAGAGAATTATAACGTTATAGTTGCGTTTTTTCCTTCTTTCAATGCGCTTAAATCGGCTTAAAAATCATCCATTAAAAAATTAAAATAAAAAAGCTTCAAATTCAATATTTCTATTAACTTTGTAACTCAAAGTACTTTTAAATAAATACAACTATGAAATACAAAACAGAAATTTTAGATTTTTATGCTCAAAAACCAGGAGTAGTAATTAGTTTAATTGTTACGCTCTTCAGTACCTTATTCCTTGCGATTTCTCTTGTAAGTAGGCAATTTCATTTTTACGATTATGAATCTATTGCTATACCAAGTTTAGTCTTTGAGTTTGTGTATGGAACAGTAGTATCTTTTTTAATTTTAAGAGACAAAGAAACATACATCCATCTCACATCATTTTTAATATTGAATTGGTTTATTGGATGTTTCAGTCTTAATACTTTGATTCCAATTTTTCAGGACTTGCCTATTTGGGTTTATGTAGCAACTTTTACTTTTTGCGTTTCTAATTTTTTCATCTATAACAACTCAAAGGGAAATTCTAATACTTTCTATTGCTTCTTTGTTAATGGATTTTCTTTTACCGTAATTATTTATTTCGCAGTTTATCTGATTCCCGTTATGCCTTATTCATTTATCGGAATTATTGCCTTGGGATTAGGATTTTACGGTTTGGTTCCTGCTCTGGTTATTGCTATTCATACGTGGACTGTTCTTCGTTATTTAAACCGAAATAGAATTTATTTTATTTCTTTCAGCGCCGGATTTTCACTTGTAATTATCAGTTTAATAGTTTTTACAATAGGACTAAGTATTGAAAGCAATAAAATAGCAAAATCTGCAATGGTTAAGTCTTTTAACCAAAATGATGATTTACCCAATTATATAGCTGTTTCACAAAACCTGAAACCTAATTTTTTTAATGAAATACTATTAAAGAAGGACATTGTTTACGTTGGCCCGGATAATTTCTTTTCATTTGGCAATTTTAATTCGTTTAACAATCAACAATTTAACGAAAGAAAAACACACAATCCTTTTATTAGCATCGCCTATTTATTCTGTAAAGATCCCGGACTGAGCGACGACGATAAAATAAATATCCTAAAATCAAACTTTGATAAGAGATTAGAAACTGAAGAACAGCTGTGGAGTGGCGAAGATCTGTTTACCAAAACAATTAAAGAAGATGTAAAAATATATTCTGATTCTCGTTTAGCGTATACAGAAATCACAATGAATATTGCCTGCGAAAAAAAAACATGGCGAGATCAGGAGGCCATTTATTCATTTCAATTACCAGAAGGATCTGTTGCTTCATCGCTTTCTCTTTGGGTAAACGGAATTGAGCGAAAAGGTGTTTTAACAACAAAAGAAAAAGCCGCAAAAGCATACAGACAAATTGTAGGTGTAGAAAATCGTGATCCTTCTTTGATGCAGTGGAAAGAAGGAAACAGAGTTGTGGTTAGAGTTTTTCCAGTAAACCAGCAAACTCCAAGAACGTTTAAATGTGGTTTTACAACTCCGTTAATAGTTGAAGATAGCCACATTAAATACCAAAGTCTTTCTATTAAAGGTCCGAATATTTCGAATGCTGAAACAATTTCAAGAATTCAGATTGTTGGAAATATAGAAATTGAAACTAGTAAAGATTTTGAACTCAAAAATGGTTTTTACATCAATCAATCAAAAGGATTAGATAATTGGCAGGCTAAAATGCCTTTAAATAAAATGCATTCTAATTCTTTTTTATGGAAAGACAAGGTCTATGAAGTTAAGAATATTCAAGAAACAGCAATTCCTTTTACTCCTTCTGAAATTATTTTAGATCTAAACAGTAATTGGACAAATAAACAAATAGAATCATTTGTAAACTTAGACCAACACAATACTTACGTTTTCATCAATAGGCAAAAAACAGCAATAAATAAAGACAATTTTAAGGCCATTCAATTAGATTTTGAAGAACTTCACTATTCTTTATTGCCTCTTTACAAACTCACCAAAAACAGTTTAATAATCACAAAATCAGGAACATTTTCAGCTAATTTCGAGGATATCGAAGATTCAAATTATTTACAAAAAATTAAAACCGAAGCAAAACAAAGAAACATCAAGGTTATCAATATTTCGGCAGACATTAATCCGTTTTGGCAGACTGTTAAGGAACAAAAATATGTCGATTACTTTCAGACCAGTTTAAGAAATAGTTTACGACTTATTGAAAAACATCAATTTATTCAATTCAAAACTGACACTAATTCGGTAAATATCGAACCAGCTCATATTTGCATACAAGAAAATCCGAAAAATAAATCATCAAAAAACAGTGGACCAAATCATATTTACAGAATGTATGCTTTTGCCAAAGTTTTGGAGGAACAAGTAAAGATTCAAACCGATACTTTGGCCAACAATCAATATGTTGAATTAGCAAAAGAAGCCAATATCGTTACGCCAATCTCATCATTAATTGTTCTTGAAACTGATGAAGATTATAAAAAGAATGGAATTGATAAAAACGTCAATACATTAGGAAATGCTTCCATAAATAATGACGGTGCGGTTCCAGAGCCACATGAATGGCTTTTAATTATAATCGGGACTGCAACACTTTACTTCTATTATAGAAAAAACAAAAAGCAGACTGTCTAAATGAATCAACTATTGAAATACCAAAAAGCTATATGCATTTTTATTGTTTTCTGTCTTTTAATTATCAATTATAAAGTTGTATTGGCAGGACTAGACCGTAATTTGTTTGGAATACTATTTTCAATAGTACTATTTTTTATTGGCGGAAGAAAAACAAGCTTAAATTTAAACTTTCACCTTTTTGCAATGATTCTAATTTTGGAGTTAATAAGCTATCGCCTGCATACTAAATCAGTTCATTTTCTGGCTTTAGTCTTAATGATCTGCCTTATATATTACAATATAACTCAAAAATTTTCATTCATTGCCTTCATCTGCGTACTTTTGTTTTCTTCGCTTTTTAGTGCATTTTTCGACTATTTGACAACAGAAATAAAACAGTCGCTTTGCTACTTTGTATATGTGACCTTAAAGAATTTTATCCACATTAATAAAATAGAAGGTGTCAATTTTTATATTAATAATGCCAAAATCACAATTGATACTGCCTGTATGGGTTTGTCAATGTTTAAGACAGGTTTGTTATCTGGCGCACTTTTACTGACTTTGGAAGAAAAAAAGCATCAAAAATATTTCAGCATTATACAAATTCTCCTTTTTTGCTGTGTTTTGATTGCTCTTAACATTATTTCAAATTATTTCAGAATCATTACTTTAATCTTATTTAATTGTACAGAAGAAAATGTATTGCATCATACCATTGGAATACTCTGCTTTGTGTTCTACCAAATTATACCAATGCTTTTTCTGGTTCGATTTTTTAAACCTAAAAAAGAAGAAATAAAAATTACGAAGAATCTTTATCCTGTTTTCTTCACTATCATTTGCACAATAATAATTTTCATAACCAGTTTAGAAATCAAAAAAGAACAGCCTTATAATTTACTTGAGAATCTAAGTCCGGAATATCAAAATAAAAAAGGGGTTTGGGTTAATAAAGAAGTCTTTAAAATCGCAACTTCCATAAAACTGATTTATATTAAAACACCATCTCATAATCCATTAATTTGCTGGACTGGCACTGGTTATAAAATCATCGAATCAGCAGAACTAAGCAAAGGAAATGGAAAAATCTGGCGGGTTAAAATGGAGAAAAACAATATCCTATATTATTCATATTGGTGGTATGAATGCAATAATAAAAAATACACTTCAATGGTAGAAGTTCTGTTTATAAAGTTACTCCACAATAAACCAGTACGACTGATTAACGAAACCATAAGAATTCCATAATAAAAAAGCCTGACAAATATGAAATTGTCAGGCTTTCTGGTAAGTTATATATTTTGTTATAATAACTTCTGAATAATAATATCTTCAGTTATTCCTTCAGCATCTGCTTTGTAATTTTTAATAATTCTATGACGTAAAATTCCGGCTGCAACTGCTTTTACATCTTCAATATCCGGAGAAAATTTACCATGGAAAGCGGCGTGTGCTTTTGCTGCCAAAATCAAATTCTGAGAAGCTCTTGGACCTGCTCCCCAATCTAGATAGTTTTTCACAAAGTCATTTGATAATTTATTATCGGGACGAGTTTTGCTTACCAGAGTCACAGCATATTCTATAACATTATCTGCCACAGGAATTCTGCGGATCAAATGCTGAAAATCGATAATTTCCTGCGCTGTAAACAAAGGATTTATTGTTGTTTTAGCATCAGAAGTAGTACGTTTCACAACCTGAACTTCCTCTTCAAAAGTTGGATACTCCAATTTTATAGCAAACATAAAACGGTCTAATTGTGCTTCTGGTAACGGATACGTTCCTTCCTGCTCAATTGGGTTTTGAGTTGCCAATACGAAGTAAGGTAGATCTAATTTATAGTTTTGACCGGCAATAGTTACAGAACGTTCCTGCATGGCTTCAAGTAAAGCAGCTTGTGTTTTTGGCGGGGTTCTGTTGATCTCATCAGCCAGAATAATATTTGAAAAGATAGGGCCTTTGATGAATTTAAACTGTCTGTTTTCATCCAAAATCTCACTTCCTAAAATATCTGAAGGCATTAAATCCGGTGTAAACTGAATTCTTTTAAAATCTAATCCTAAAGCCTGAGACAGAGTATTTATCATTAACGTTTTTGCCAAACCCGGAACCCCAATTAAAAGAGCGTGTCCTCCTGAAAATATACACAGTAAAATTTGATCTACAACTGCATCCTGGCCTACAATGATTTTTGCTATTTCTGATTTTAATTCGTTTCTCTTTTGAACTAAATTATGAATTGCTGCTACGTCAGACATTTAAGTATGTTTTAAAATTGAAAAAGAGTTAGTTCTATGAATTCATAAAACTAACTCTTTTTATTTATTTAATAAAAATTATTTTTTCAACCAATTGTTTGCAAAAGCGCAATCTCTGTATTCTCCAATAATTTTAATGTAAGTATCTTTAATTTTAGTATCAAACCATTTCGCAATCGCATCAATTTGTTTTTCTTTTAATGCTAAATCTTTAATTTTAGTATAATCTTTAGCGTAATCAGCTACGTGCTCATCAATTCTGTTTGTTACTGTAATAAGTTTGTATGTTTTTTTTCCTTTTTCATCAGTACTTAAAAGTGGTTGAGAAATTTCAGTATCTTTTAAATTAGAAACCTGACCGTACAATGTTGGATCCATTTTGGTTAACTCGAAACGTGTATCCTGAGTATTAGGATTTATCAAGACCCCTCCATTTGCTTTTGTTTCTTTTTCATCAGACTCTGTTCTGGCAGCATCTGCAAAAGTTATCTCTTTAGATTCTATCTTTTTTCTAATATTAGCAATTCTTTCTTTTGCTTCTTTTAAAGCATCCTCAGTAACTGTCGGTGATATTAAAATATGACGTAACTCAACTTCCTGTCCTTTAATTTTATCTACCATAATAATATGATATCCATAAATTGTTTTAAAAGGCTCCGAAATTTCACCTTCTTGCAAACTAAAAGCAACATCCTTGAACTCTTTTAAGAAAGGAGTTTTTCTTGTCATTTTATAATAACCTCCGTTAGACGAAGACCCGGGATCCTGCGAATATAAAACCGCTTTTGTCGCAAAACTAGAACCTTCAAGAACATCTTTTCTAATAGCATTCAATCTATCGATTACTTTCTGTTCATCTTCTTTTGACACTTTTGGTTCTACCACAATCTGTGCCACTTCCATTTCAGCTCCAAAAGTTGGTAAATCCTCTTTTGGTATTTTTTTAAAGAAATTACGAACTTCTTCCGGAGTAATCTGTACACCATCAACAATTTTATCTCGCATTTCTGAAGCTAATTTTTGCTCTTTCAAAATATCTGCAAAATAGGTTTTAAATTCTTCTACTGAACTTTTTTTATAATATTCAACTACTTTGTTAATATCACCAACTTGTTTTACCATATAGTTCAGTCGCTCTTCCATCATTCCTCTTACTTCTGCATCACTAACGATAATACTATCCTGAATTGCCTGGTGTGCATATAATTTATCTTCTAAAAGTTTACCTAGCATCTGACATCTTGTGATATCTTTTACATTTCCTCCCTGAGCAGTAATCTCTAAAAATCCTTTATCGATATCTGAATCCAAAATAATATAATCTCCAACAGTACCAATAATACCATCAATTTTTAACTTCTGACCTGAAGGTACTTCTATTGGTTTTTGAGCCACAACGTCCGGAATAATCTCTTGTGCCGAAATAATTGAGCTGAAAAAAAGAAAAAAACATATTGTTAACCCAAATCTGTAATCAATTGTTTTTAGCTGTAATTTTTTTAATAACATTATTTTAAATTTAATTTGAATGTAAAGATCTTGCTTTAGAATTTTGTTTTAAACTGACAACCCTGCTTCTCTGTATTTTCAAAACTCTTAAAAAATACCGAATTAAGATATGGTTTCATTTTAACTTATAACGAACAAAAATAACAATTCAATTACATAATACAACTATCGGTCATACTATTAACAAAAAATTATATGGATCGTATTTAAATTTAATGAAAACGACCCTTCTATCGTGATTACTTATTATAAAAACAGGTAGTCACTTTTTAAAATTTGCTATAATTACACCTTTAGAAAAAATCCGAACATAACATAATCCTCTAATTTCCAAGCGAATGAAAAAAGTTTTTAACACTACAACGTTTTCGCTGGATAACTATTTTTTTAATAAAATGAAACAGATAAAAAAACACATACTTTAGATGCATAATTATCATTTTACTTATGCTCAAAATGAGAATTTCGCTTTTTGACGGGTAAAAAAATACATAATTAGAACTTTATTAATTTAACCTTTAACCAAATCGATTATGAAAAAAATTAATGCAAAGTTTTATTTTATCATGGCAGCGACGGCATTTTTTTGTTCGTGCTCTCAAAATGAAACTGAAAATGTCGACACAAAAGCAGAAAGTCAACAATTTGAAATTATTAATGTGACACATCACGACGGGAAACCTTTCAGTACAGGAATTTCCAATTCATCACTAACCGGAAAATATGTTGACAACCCTGGAGGAGGAGTGATGATGCAGGCTTTTTACTGGGATGTTCCTGCCGGAGGAACCTGGTGGAATACTGTAAGTGGTAAAGTAACTGCCTGGTCAAATGCAGGTATCGGGTCAATTTGGCTTCCGCCAGCTTCAAAAGCACAAAATGGGCCTTTCTCTATGGGTTATGATCCAACCGATTATTATGATTTTGGAGACTATAATCAAAACGGAACTACTGAAACCCGTTTCGGATCAAAAACCGAATTGGTGAGTCTGATCACAAAAGCACATACTGAAAATATGAAAGTTTATGCCGACATTGTAATTAATCACAACAGCGGCGGACAATCTGAAGCCAATCCATTTACAGGAACTAATACGTGGACTAATTTTAATGGAATCGCTTCCGGAAAATTCAAACGTACTTATGTAAATTTTTACAAGAATAGCTTTGGAAATAATGACGAAGGATCTTTCGGAGGATTTCCAGACTTATGCCATGCAGATCCTTATGTACAGGATTGGCTTTGGAAAAGGGCTGACGCAGTTGGCAAGTATTATAAAAATACCATGAAATTTGATGGCTGGAGATTTGACTATGTAAAAGGTTTTGCTCCTTGGGTTGTTCATGATTGGAACGCAAATGTTGGTGGATTTTCTGTTGGCGAATTATGGGATTCTAACGTAAACATATTAAACAATTGGGCTAATAGTGCCAACAGTTCTGTATTTGACTTTGCTTGCTATTACAAAATGAACGACGCATTTGACGGAAATAATTTAGCTCTTTTAAATGATGACATGATGTGGAAAAGAAATCCATACAAAGCGGTTACTTTCGTTGCAAATCATGATACTGATGAGATTTCAAATAAATTATTAGCCTATTCTTATATTTTAACGCACGAAGGCTACCCAACAATTTTCTACAGGGATTACGAAGAATGGCTGGATAAAACTAAACTAAACAATCTAATTTGGATTCATAACAACAAAGCAACCGGTAACACTTCTATTTTATATTCAGATAATGATGAATATGTAGCAAGAAGAAATGGTTATAATGGAAATCCTGGATTAATAGTTTACATTAATAATTCAACATCCTGGCAAGAAAGATGGATTCAGACCAATTGGGCAAATACTCAAATCAAAGATTTTACCGGAAATTCGACTTGGTATCCAACTACACAGGCAGATAAATGGGTAAAAATTCAATGTCCTCCAAAAGGATATTCAGTTTGGTCTATTAACCAATAATTCCAAAACACAACATTTAAAAAGACTGTTCTAAAAAAACAGTCTTTTTTTTGCTTAAAAGTTTTCGACTTCATCATTAGGACTTCTAAATTATAGAAGTGAATATTTTTATTAAGCCGTAATTAATAGTACTTTTGCAACCTATTTATACGAAATATGAGCTTTTTAAAAGAAATACAACGCAGAAGAACATTCGGAATTATATCGCATCCCGATGCCGGTAAAACAACTTTAACTGAAAAATTATTGTTATTTGGAGGTGCAATTCAGGAAGCTGGTGCGGTAAAAAATAACAAAATAAAAAAAGGAGCAACGAGTGATTTCATGGAAATCGAACGCCAAAGAGGTATTTCGGTTTCAACATCCGTACTTGCTTTTAATTATAAAGACAAAAAAATCAACATTCTTGATACACCTGGACACAAGGATTTTGCCGAAGACACATTTAGAACTTTAACGGCTGTTGATAGCGTTATTGTTGTTATTGACGTTGCAAAAGGGGTTGAGGAACAGACTGAAAAACTAGTTGCGGTTTGTAGAATGAGAAACATTCCAATGATTGTTTTCATCAACAAATTAGACCGTGAAGGGAAAGATGCTTTTGACTTAATGGATGAAGTGGAGCAAAAATTAGGTTTAACAGTTACTCCTTTAAGTTTTCCTATCGGAATGGGTTACGATTTCCAGGGAATTTATAATTTATGGGAACAAAACATTAATCTTTTTAGTGGAGACAGCCGTAAAAATATCGAAGAAACGATAGCTTTTTCTGATGTTCAAAACAATCCAGAATTAGATAAAATTGTTGGACAAAAAGCAGCTGAAAAACTTCGTGAAGAATTAGAATTGATTGATGAAGTTTACCCTAAATTCGAACGTCAGGATTATTTAGACGGAAAAATTCAGCCAGTATTTTTTGGTTCAGCTTTAAATAATTTTGGAGTTCGTGAATTGTTAGATTGTTTCGTTACAATTGCACCATCACCAAGACCAAAAGATTCTGAAACTCGTTTAGTTGATCCAAAAGAAGAAAAAATGACCGGTTTTGTATTTAAAATCCATGCCAATATGGATCCAAAACACAGAGATCGTTTAGCTTTTATCAAAATTGTTTCAGGTACTTTTGAAAGAAACAAACCTTATTACCATGTTCGTCAGAAGAAAAATCTAAAATTCTCTAGTCCGAATGCATTCTTTGCTGAGAAAAAAGAGATTGTAGATATTTCATACCCTGGTGATATTGTGGGACTACATGATACAGGAAACTTTAAAATTGGAGATACTTTAACAGAAGGAGAAATAATGAGTTTCAAAGGAATTCCAAGTTTCTCTCCGGAACATTTTAGATACATTAACAACGCTGATCCGATGAAAGCCAAGCAATTGGATAAAGGTGTAGATCAGTTGATGGATGAAGGCGTTGCTCAGTTATTTACATTAGAAATGAACAATCGTAAAGTTATCGGAACTGTTGGAGCACTTCAATATGAAGTAATTCAATACCGATTAGAACATGAGTATGGTGCAAAATGTACTTATGAAAACTTCCCGGTTCATAAAGCTTGCTGGGTAAAACCTGATGATGCAAAAAATGATGAGTTTAAAGAATTTAAAAGAATCAAACAAAAATTCCTGGCCCATGATAAATACGGTCAATTGGTTTTCTTAGCTGATTCTGACTTTACAATTCAAATGACTCAAAACAAATATCCAAGTGTAAAATTATTTTTCACTTCTGAATTTGACTAAATTCTTCATTTTGAATAATAACCATAAAAAAAGCGCTAATTATATAATTAGCGCTTTTTTTTAATTTGAATTAAACCAACCTTACTAAGTCATTATATTCCAAAAAATAAATCTTTTCTATTAGGAGCAACTAATTTAGAATAATGCCAGGCAAGAAAGAAATTTAGTCGACGAAAGTAAAATTAAATCGGTTAAAGTGCATTTAATTTTTGATATCAAGCAAAAAAAAAGCCCCATACTGGGGCTTTTCTAATTTATGCTTGTCCTGCCGGACCAAAATTAAGCGGAATTGGTGCTTGTTCAGTGTCTTTAATTTCGCCATGAGCGACCTCAAAACGATGAATATTTTCACCTATTGCCTTCAATAATCTTTTAGCATGTTGTGGTGTCAAAACAATTCTTGACTTTACCTTGGCTTTAGGAATACCTGGCATAATGCTCACAAAATCTAAAACAAACTCTGATGATGAGTGGTTGATAATTGCAAGATTAGAATAAATTCCTTCTGCAATAGTTTCGTCCAACTCAATATTAATTTGCTCTTGTTGTTGTTTCGGATTACTCATAGTTCCTAATTAATAAATATATTCTTCTTTATTAGCCATCATTTCATTGTAATCGTCTTTAGATCCTACGATAGTATTATCGTATTCTCTCATACCAGTTCCTGCAGGAATTCTGTGTCCAACAATTACATTTTCTTTTAATCCTTCTAAATCATCTACTTTACCAGCTACAGCAGCTTCGTTAAGTACTTTTGTTGTTTCTTGGAAAGAAGCAGCAGAGATGAATGATTTAGTTTGCAGCGAAGCTCTTGTAATACCTTGTAAAACTGGCGTTGCAGTTGCGGTAATTACATCTCTTGCTACAACAAGGTTTTTATCATTTCGTTTAAGCAATGAGTTTTCATCACGTAAGTCACGAGGTGTAATAATTTGACCTGGTTTCAATACAGCAGAATCTCCAGCATCTTCAACTACTTTCATACCATATAATTTATCGTTTTGAACGATGAAATCTTTAGTGTGAATTAATTGATCTTCTAGGAATAATGTATCTCCTGGATCCTGAACTCTTACTTTACGCATCATTTGACGAATAACTACCTCAAAGTGCTTGTCATTAATTTTTACCCCTTGTAGACGGTATACCTCTTGAATTTCATTTACCAAGTACTGTTGAACAGCAGCTGGACCTTGAATTCTTAAGATGTCATCTGGTGTAATTGCACCGTCAGACAATGGTACTCCTGCTCTTACGAAGTCATTTTCCTGTACTAAGATTTGGCTAGAAAGTTTAACTAAATACTTTTTAATCTCACCAAATTTAGATTCGATAACAATTTCACGGTTACCTCTTTTGATTTTTCCAAAAGAAACAACACCGTCAATTTCAGAAACAACTGCTGGGTTTGAAGGGTTACGAGCCTCAAGCAACTCGGTAATTCTTGGTAAACCTCCCGTGATATCGCCTGCTTTAGAAGAACGACGTGGAATTTTTACTAATACCTTACCTGCTTTAATTTTCTCACCGTTCTCAACCATAAGGTGTGCTCCTACTGGTAAGTTATACGAACGAATCAATTCACCTTCTTTACCGTAAACCAATAAAGTTGGAATTAATTTTTTATTTCTGGCTTCAGAAATTACTTTTTCCTGGAATCCTGTTTGCTCATCGATTTCAACCATGAACGATTGTCCTTGCTCTAAATCCTCGTAAGCAATTTTACCAGTAAATTCAGAAACAATTACACCATTATATGGATCCCACTTACAGATCACAGATCCTTTAGTAACTGATTCACCATCTTTAACAAAGATGCTAGATCCGTAAGGAATATTGTGTGTATTTAAAACGATTCCAGTTTTCTCGTCAACCAATTTCAATTCAGTTGAACGTGATACTACGATATCAACCGCATTACCTTCGCTGTCCTCACCTTTAACAGTTTTTAAATCTTCAATCTCTAGTCTACCGTTGAATCTTGTAACAATACTAGATTCTTCAGAAATACCTCCTGCAACCCCTCCAACGTGGAAAGTACGAAGTGTCAACTGTGTACCTGGCTCTCCAATAGATTGAGCTGCAATAACTCCGACAGCTTCACCTCTTTGTGTCATTTTTCCAGTAGCTAAGTTTCTACCGTAACATTTAGCACAAATACCTTTTAAAGCCTCACAAGTTAATGGAGATCTAACCTCTACTTTTTCAATTGGAGAAGCTTCGATAGTTCTCATAATTGCTTCAGTAATTTGGTGACCAGACTGAACCATTACTTCATTAGTAAGTGGATTTATAACATCTTGCAATGCAACACGTCCTAAAATTCTTTCTCCTAATGACTCAACGATTTCCTCATTTTTCTTCAAAGCAGAAACTTCAACACCTCTTAAAGTTCCACAATCTTCGATGTTAACAATAACATCTTGCGAAACGTCATGAAGCCTTCTTGTTAAGTAACCAGCATCGGCAGTTTTAAGAGCCGTATCCGCAAGACCTTTACGAGCACCGTGAGTAGAAATGAAATACTCAAGGATCGAAAGACCTTCCTTAAAGTTAGAAAGAATCGGGTTTTCAATAATCTCACCACCACCAGCAGTAGATTTTTTAGGCTTAGCCATCAAACCACGCATACCAGTTAACTGACGAATCTGTTCCTTAGAACCCCTCGCCCCAGAGTCAAGCATCATATATACAGAGTTGAAACCTTGTTGGTCTTCTCTAATATTTTTCATTGCTAATTCTGTCAACTGAGCATTTGCTGAAGTCCATACGTCAATAACTTGGTTGTAACGCTCGTTATTTGTAATAAGACCCATGTTATAATTCACAGAAATACCTTCAACTTGCTCTCTGGCATCTGCAATTAATTTTGTTTTTTGTTCTGGGATTCTAATATCACCAAGAGAGAAAGATAAACCTCCTCTAAATGCGAATTTATAACCCATATCTTTCATGTTGTCCAAGAAAGCTGCCGTTGTAGGTACATCAGTCACACTTAAAATGTGTCCGATAATATCTCTAAGGTTTTTCTTAGTCAATACATCATTGATATATCCAGCTGCTTCAGGTACTACTTCGTTAAATAATACACGTCCTGCAGTTGTTTGGATAATTTTATACACTAATTCTCCAGCATCATTAAAATCTTTTGCTCTGATTCTTACACGAGCATTCAATTCTAATCTTCCTTCGTTTAATGCAATGTTTACTTCTTCAGCAGAATAGAAAGTTAAGTCTTGACCTAAAATTACATGTTCTGGTGTAGAGATACGTTCTTTGGTCATATAATATAGACCCAAGACCATATCCTGAGAAGGTACAGTAATTGGAGCACCATTTGCAGGATTCAAGATATTGTGAGAAGCCAACATTAATAATTGTGCCTCTAAAATAGCCTCTGGTCCTAATGGCAAGTGAACTGCCATCTGATCCCCATCAAAATCGGCGTTGAAAGCCGTACATACTAATGGGTGCAACTGGATTGCTTTTCCTTCAATTAATTTTGGCTGGAAAGCTTGAATACCAAGTCTGTGTAACGTAGGAGCACGGTT
>Ga0247813_10000583_pt1 | contig 32466 bp, 28 predicted proteins | sample UWRJL169409C1_FD_180719 | JGI IMG/M metagenome (GOLD analysis project Ga0247813, IMG submission 180719) | Plant litter microbial communities from Arlington Agricultural Research Station in Wisconsin, United States - UWRJ-L169-409C-1 | ecosystem: Environmental > Terrestrial > Plant litter >... | reverse complement strand
CGGGATCTCTATCTTTCACCCGGCCACGCCTTGCTGATCGATGGTGTTCTGATCCGGGTGAAGGATCTGGTCAACGGTCTCTCGATTGCGCCGTCTCCTCCTGTAAACAGGGAGACGATCGAATATTTCCATATTGTTCTGGATACGCATGAGGTTATCCTTGCCGAGGGCGCGCCTGCTGAAACCTTCCTTGTCAGGCAGGAAAACCACGAGAGCTTTACCAATTTCGCGGAATTTGCCCACCTTTACCCCGACCACGCTGCCCGTACGGCAATGACACCGTTTGCGCCATTTGCCGGTATGGGAGGTCGAAAACACCTGAAAGCACTTCTGCGTCTGGGCGTCAGCCGGGTTTTCCCTGGGCTTGAACCCGAACCGGATGCCTATGACAAAATCGCCGCGCGCGCCGCAACAATGATCCGTTAGGGCGGCAGCGACGGTGCTTAAAAGAATAATCTCCCGTGATGTATCATCGCTGTTGCGGGAGAACCTACTTTAAAGCCGTTCGCCTATCGAGCGGAGAGCGGCCGTCAGCCGGCCATCTGGCCGATGGCGGAAACGGCGGTGGTCAGAGCCGGTTCAGAGGCATGTGCCCACAGCTGATAGCCGATCACGCCACCGAGAATGGCCGACCAAATTGCGAAATCGCCAATACTAAACAGGGGATCTCTTTTCATCCGCTTTATCCTTGCACAGAATGTCACGTCTTGGAGACAATATTGCGTCCTTCGTTCACTTTTTAAAGACGGCATTTGGTGAACACAGTATTTCGCGTTGAACAATGAAATACTGTAACCGCAGTGACTCTTGCCGATCCGATGTCCGCCTCACTGTCATTCAGATGATGCGGCAGTCGGGTGCATGCACAATTTGAAACGGACCGAATGAAACCATTTCATCCGGCCGCGAATATGTTATCCTCCCGTCTGCGGGTTTTGAGCCCCGGCTGGACGCTATTGCTGTCTGTAGCAGCGTTTCCAGCGCCAACGGTGCCGCCTAGCATGGGAAGGAGAACGCAATGCATTACAGCGTGCAGTTTTTCACATGGACGCCCAAGCAGGGTGTCCATCAGGTTGGATCGACGATCGAGATCGATGCGGTCAATCCGAAGCTTGCGGCAGTGTCGCTTCTGGGTTTGCGGCTGGACGAAACCGGTGCAGCCAAGAAGCTGGCGGTCCGCGTCTGGAATGCTTCCGATGAAATCAAGGCCGATTGCGCCTGTTTCTATTATCATTGACCGACATCGGCTTTCGGTAACAAAACGAGACAATATGCGGCTTTTGTCATGAGCGGCAGTGTCGTTGCTGGCTACATGGAATGCGTGAAGCCGTTGCGATTGTTCAAGATCAGGCACAGCACAAACTGTGCTTGATTGCGTAGCCGCGCCATAAAACCACTTGGGCTGAGTCAAACCGTTGAAGTTTACCGAAACGTAAAACAGGACAAGGCAGGCACTGCCTTCATCTAACTGCTCAGCTGTATCGCGAAAACCGTTTTTGGCCGCAGTCTAATGTGGTCCCGCGCATTGGCCGTGGGTTTTTTTATACGGCTGCATTGGTCGTTGTCTGTAGAGGGCCGCTCGGCAGTCTGATCGCAATGGACGCCCAGCCGGGAAATAGGATCGAGTGGAGAACCCGGTTCGCCCCGAGCCATATCGATGGTGCCGCTGGCCGACATCAGCACCAAACCGGACAAGCAATTTGCCGGGATTGAGGCTGAGCCCGGCATGCCGCTGTTTTTTCGAACGCAGGAGGCTGGCAGTGGGAAAAACAGCTTGGAAATATCCCCCCGGAAATCCGCGGAAATGTTTTTCGGAAATTGCCTCTTGCGATTTCTCTAGGATCATTCTAAACCGCCGCCACGGTTCAATTATTAGAACTCGTGAGGCCTCGTGGCGGAGTGGTGACGCAGAGGACTGCAAATCCTTGCACCCCGGTTCAATTCCGGGCGAGGCCTCCAAATTCCCTTGCCTCACCAGCAAGATCTTGCACTCCCAAGTCTTCGAAATCTAAGAACGCCGACACGCTTGATCGATTTGTTGCTGAGGGGCGGCAATCCGCCCGGATCGACCTGCCCTTGACCGGCATCAAGCCAATGCGTTTCAATGCGATAAGCCGATCAGCGTGCACTCGGTCATGATCTGGGGGAGAATGATGGACCGGTTCGGCATGGAGGTCCGGGGGTAACCAACGAAAGCCCGGCCTCATGCAGAAGGCATCTCCACTTTATCTTAGAAAAACAACTTAAATCATTGAATTTATAAAATAATATTTATTATGTCGATATCGGAAATATGCCGGGAAACCATTTTCGCTCGATTTACGTATCTTATTTATTCCAATGGCCAGCAAGGGAGGCGGGGAATGATCCGGACGCTCAAAGCCTGCGCATGCATTGCCATTCTCTTATTCACGCCGTCGCCGTCATTGGCGGCAGAACCCGTCGATACCGCCCAGTCGATCATCCAGAACCAGATCGAGGCCTTTCTCAACGATGACGCGGAAACGGCCTATTCCTTTGCGTCGCCGCAGATCAGGCAGAAATTTCCGGACAAGAGCATCTTCTTCGAGATGGTCAAGCGCGGCTATACGCCGGTCTACCGCCCCGGCAATTTCGCCTTCGGCCGCAGCAAGGTCGAGGGCGACGCGGTGGTGCAGGAGGTGCTGATCTCCGCACCGGACGGCAAGGATTGGACGGCACTGTATTTTCTCGTCAAGCAGCCGGACGGCAGTTACAAGATCAACGGCGTGCAGATGCTGCAGCAGGCGCCGGGACCTGAAATCTGATCGACCAGACGCTCAGAGCGGCGCCAGGTCGCCGCGCGCCCATTCGTCCTGCGTTTCTTCCATGAAGGCGGCATAGCGGCCCTCCTCGATCGCCTTGCGGATGCCGGCCATCAGATCCTGGTAGTAAGCGAGGTTGTTCCAGGTCAGCAGCATGCCGCCAAGGCTTTCGTCGGCGCGGACCAGATGATGCAGGTAGGCGCGCGAATAGTCTCGCGCCGCCGGGCACGAAGACTGGTCGTCGAGCGGCCTGATATCTTCGGCATGACGGGCATTGCGCAGGTTGACCCGGCCTCGCCGAGTGAACGCCAGGCCGTGGCGGCCAGCGCGGGTTGGCATGACGCAATCGAACATGTCGATGCCACGGGCCACGGACTTCAGGATATCGTCCGGCGTACCGACGCCCATCAGATAGCGAGGCTTTTCAAGCGGCAATTCCGGGCAGGTAATATCGAGCATGTCGAGCATGACGGCTTGCGGCTCGCCGACGGCCAGACCGCCGATGGCATAGCCCTTGAGGTCGAGTTGTGACAGCGCCTGCGCCGAACGGACACGCAGCGCCGGCACGTCGCCGCCCTGCACGATACCGAACATCGCCTTGCCCGGCTGACCGCCAAACGCCGTCTTGCAACGATCCGCCCAGCGTAGAGACATTTCCATTGCACGTTCAATATCAGTGGGTTCGGCCGGAAGTCTCACACATTCGTCGAGCTGCATCTGGATATCACTATCGAGCATGCCCTGGATTTCGATCGAGCGTTCCGGCGACATGTAATGCAAGGCACCATCGACATGGCTCTTGAAGGTCACGCCCTTTTCGTCAAGCTTGCGCAGGCCGGCAAGCGACATGACCTGGAAGCCGCCGCTATCGGTCAAGATCGGATAGGGCCAGCGGATCAACTCGTGCAGGCCGCCAAGACGCGCCACCCGCTCCGGGCCGGGGCGCAGCATCAGGTGGTAGGTGTTGCCGAGGATGATATCGGCGCCGAGATCGCGGACCTGATCGAGATACATCGCCTTGACCGTTCCGACGGTTCCGACCGGCATGAACGCCGGCGTGCGGATTTCCCCGCGCGGCATCGATACCGTGCCGCGACGCGCCTTGCCGTCGGTTGCCTTGATGTTGAACTGAAAAGTCTCGGTCATGTTGCATCCCGGAAAAGCAGGCTTGAATCGCCGTAGGAATAGAAACGGTAGCCGGTGTCGATAGCATGGGCATAGGCCCGCCGCATCGTCTCAAGGCCGCTGAAGGCCGAGACGAGCATGAACAGCGTCGACTTCGGCAGGTGGAAATTGGTCATCAGCATATCCACAGCGCGAAAGCGGTAGCCGGGCGTGATGAAAATGCCGGTCGGGCCGGACCAGGGGCGGATGTCGCCATTCTCCTCGGCCGCACTTTCGATCAGCCGCAGCGACGTGGTACCGACACAGACGATGCGCCCGCCCCTCGCCCTCACCGCGTTCAAGCGTTCGGCGACCTCGGCGCTGACGTGACCGATCTCCTGGTGCATGACGTGATCGTCGGTATCATCGACCTTCATCGGCAGGAAGGTTCCAGCGCCGACATGCAAGGTGACGAAATGGCGCTCGACGCCGAGCCCATCCAGGGCGTCGAACAGGCGGTCGGTGAAATGCAAACCGGCGGTGGGCGCCGCTACGGCTCCATGCTCGCGTGCGTAGACTGTCTGGTAGTCGGTGCGATCCTGCTCGTCCTCGGGGCGCTTGGAAGCGATATAGGGCGGTAGCGGAATGTGGCCGACGGCAAGGATTGCCTCGTCCAGCGCCGGACCGGAAAGATCGAACCGCAGCGTCACCTCGCCCGCCTCGCCCTTCTCCTCGACAGTCGCGTCAAGCGCACCCATGAGGCAGGTGTTGGAGCCGTGGCCGAATTCAATGCGGTCGCCGGGCTTGAGACGTTTTGCGGGACGCGCAAACGCCTTCCAGCGATCGGCTGCGACACGCATATGCAGCGTCAGCGACACTTGCGTGACCACGTCCTCGCCGCGCCGGCGCAGACCTTCCAATTGGGCGGGAATGACTTTTGTATCGTTGAAAACGAGGGCATCGCCGGGGCGCAGGAACGATGGCAGGTCCATGACGCTGCGATCGGACAGCTCAATGCTGTCTTGCGGCTGAACGACGAGCAGGCGGGCGCTGTCGCGCGGGCTTGCAGGCCGCAGCGCAATATTATCCTCGGGGAGATCGAAATCGAACAGATCGACGCGCATGAAAAATCTTCTTTAAACGGCAAACCCGCCCCGGCGCCTTTTCAAGGCGATCCGGGACGGGTTTTGGCAATAGCCTGAATTAGGCGTTGGCGGCAAGTTTCATCGACACGATGCTGTCGGGATCCTTGACGGGCTCGCCCTTCTTGATCTTGTCGATATTGTCCATGCCAGAAATGACCTGGCCCCAGACCGAATACTGCTTGTTCAGCCACGGGCTGTCGGTGAAGCAGATGAAGAACTGCGAATTGGCAGAATTCGGCATCTGGCTACGCGCCATCGAGCATGTGCCACGCACGTGGCTCATGTTAGAGAATTCAGCTTTGAGGTCCGGCTTTTCGGAGCCGCCCATGCCGGCGCGGGCCGGATTGAAATCCTTGCCGCCCGTCTTGCCGTACTGCACGTCGCCGGTCTGCGCCATGAAATCGTCGATGACGCGGTGGAACACGACGCCGTCATAGGCGCCTTCGGCGCACAGCTCCTTGATGCGGGCAACGTGGCCCGGCGCCAGGTCCGGCAGAAGCTGGATGATCACCTGCCCCTTGGTGGTTTCCATGATGATGGTGTTTTCAGGATCCTTGATCTCTGTCATGGCCTTCTCCTTGTTGTTAAAGCGGGCGTTTTTAAACGTGTGTTACTTGCCGACCTTGACGCTGATCATGCGGTCGGGATCGGTGACGGAACCATTATTGGCTTCGTCGCCCTTCTTGATCTTGTCGACATTGTCCATGCCTTCGACGACCTTGCCAACGACCGTGTACTGGCCGTTCAGGAAATCGCCGCGTGCGAACATGATGAAGAACTGCGAATTGGCAGAGTTCGGGTCCTGGCTGCGGGCCATGCCGACTGTGCCACGCTCAAACGGAACCTTGGAAAATTCAGCCTCGACATTCGGCTTCGACGAACCGCCCATGCCGGCCATGTCGCCCTTGAAGTCTTTTTCCATGTTGCCATACTGGACGTCACCGGTTTGGGCCATGAAGCCCGGGATGACGCGGTGGAACGCAACATTGTTGTAGTCGCCGGCTGCGGCCAGTTCCTTGATGCGCGCGACATGCTTCGGCGCAACGTCCGGCATCAGCTCGATGACGACCGGGCCGTCCTTCAGCGTGAGGGTGATGTATTCCTTGGCCTGGGCAAAGGCAGTGCTGGTCAGGGATGCGAGGACAACGGCGCCTGCGAAAGCGAGTTGGAGAATTTTCATGTTAGCTCCCGTGGAAATAAAAGGAAAACGTCAGGATTTGCGTTTTGCGTTCAGGGCCTGGTAAACGGCCTTGGGTACGAAGGCGCTGACATCACCGCCCATGGCAGCGATCTGGCGAACCAATGTGGCGGTAATGGGCCGCGATGCCGTGCCGGCCGGAAGAAACAGGGTCTGGATATCCGGCGCCATCTGCCTGTTCATGCCCGCCATCTGCATTTCATAGTCGAGATCCGTGCCATCGCGCAGGCCGCGGACCAGCAGCGAAGCACCATGCTTTCGCGCCGCATCGACCACCAGATTGTCAAAAGAAACAACCGAGATGTCGCCCGCTCTTTCCGGAAGGAATTCTCTGAGCGACTGGGCGATGAGGGCCGCACGCTCCTCGAAGGAAAACAGCGGCGTCTTGCCGGGATGGATACCGATCGCCACGATGACCGTCGGCGCCACGTTCAGCGCCTGTACCAGCACGTCGAGGTGACCGTTCGTCATCGGGTCGAAGGAGCCGGGATAAAAAGCAGTGATCATCGCGCCTGTTTCCGTTTCGAAGCCTTTTGTCACGGACTGCGGCCAATCGCAAGGGAGCACGCTTGCCGCTCCCCGTGTTCCCTCAGGAACAGCATCCGGACGGCATGAACGCTAAATGAATGCTGCGTTCAAGGTTGTTTCAAGGACGATTTTGTATTCCGGAAGTAGAGAACGGAACTTTTTCCAGCCACGGCCGTTTATTGGCTGAAAGGATCACCGCTATGGCACTTATTCTTCTGTCGATGACCATGTTTTTTGTCATGCTTTTTGCAACGGCAAACGCAATCAGAAACGAAGCGCGCGTGGACCGGACTGGTCTTAACCGCAACCATTTGTTCAAGTAGAGGATGATCTGCAATGGCCATCACAATGATGATCATATCGGCAGTGATTAGTATCGTGTTCCTGGTCGATTTCGCCAAAACCATTTTCGAACTTCAGCGCGACAGAAGCGCGATGAAGGCGATCAGCCGTGACGCCGGCGGTTTCAGCGTATGACATCTCCAAAGTTTCCAGCGGCAACCTCCAGTGCCAGCTGACATAAAAACCGGACGGTTCCCCTGCCAGTCCGGTTTTTCTTTGCCGTGATCACCCCAACGATAGCCGATCAAATTCAATTCCAAAGAAAAGCCGGGCGATGCGATCGCCCGGCTTTTAAAGATGTGATGGAAGATTTTACTCTTCTGTTGCGGCTGGCGGCTCGGCCGACGACGCCTCGCCCTCCGGCAGATCGACCTCACCGGCGATGTCCTCGTCCTCTTCGGGGTCGGGCTCGCTGATACGCTCGACGGACACAACCTTTTCGTCCTTCGCAGTCGTGAAGATCGTCACCCCCTTGGTGGCGCGGCTCGCAAGCCGGATGCCGCCGACGGGAACCCGGATCAGCTGACCGCCATCGGAGACCAGCATGATTTGGTCATTGTCTTCCACGGGGAAGGCTGCGACCAGTTCGCCGATTTCGCCGGTCTTGGAGGTATCCGTTGCGCGAATACCCTTGCCGCCACGGCCGGAGGTGCGGAAGTCGTAGGTAGAGGAGCGCTTGCCAAAACCCTTGACCGAGACCGTCAGCACGAATTGCTCGCGTGCCTTGAGTTCCTCATAACGGGCATCATCGAGCTGGCCTTCTTCGGTCACCTCTTCGCCGACCAGCGCGATTTCCTCGTCCTCACCGGTCGCAGCCCGCCGTTCGGCGGCAGCGCGCTTGAGGTAAGCTGCACGCTCCCACGGCTCGGCATCGACATGGCCAACGATGGTCATTGAGATGATCCGGTCGCCGTCGCCAAGCGTGATACCACGAACGCCGATCGAATTACGGCCGGCAAAGACCCGGACGTCATCAACCGAGAATCGAATGCACTGGCCAAGCGCCGTCGTCAGAAGAACGTCGTCATGCTCGGTGCAGGTTTCGACGGAGAGAATTTCGTCGCCCTCCTCATCGAGCTTCATGGCGATCTTGCCGTTGCGATTGACCTGGACGAAATCCGACAGCTTGTTGCGGCGGACCGTTCCACGCGTTGTCGAGAACATCACGTCGAGGTTTTCCCACGTCGTTTCATCCTCGGGCAACGGCATGATGGTGGTGATGCGTTCGCCGGGTTCCAGCGGCAGCATGTTGATCAGGGCCTTGCCGCGCGATTGCGGCGTGCCGATTGGCAGGCGCCAGACCTTTTCCTTGTAGACGATGCCACGCGACGAGAAGAACAGCATCGGCGTATGCGTATTGGCAACGAACAGGCGCGTGACGAAATCCTCGTCGCGCGTCGCCATGCCGGAGCGGCCCTTGCCACCACGGCGCTGGGCCCGGTAGGTCGCCAGCGGCACGCGCTTGATGTAACCGAGGTGGGACACGGTGATGACCATGTCTTCCTGGGCGATCAGGTCCTCGTCGTCCATGTCCGGACCGCCTTCGACGATCACGGTGCGGCGCGGGGTGCCGAACTCTTCGCGAACGGCGATGAGCTCATCCTTGACGATGGTCATGATGCGGATACGCGACGACAGGATATCGAGATAGTCGCTGATCTCGGCGCCGATCTTGTTGAGTTCGTCGCCGATTTCGTCGCGGCCAAGGGCCGTCAAACGGGCAAGACGCAGCTCAAGGATCGCCCGGGCCTGCTCTTCGGACAGGTTGTAGGTCAGGTCTTCATTGATACGGTGGCGCGGATCGTCGATCAAACGGATAAGGCTTTCGACATCTGCCGCCGGCCAGCGGCGCGTCATCAACTGTTCGCGCGCGGTGGCTGGATCCGGGGCACTGCGGATCAGCTTGATGATCTCGTCGATATTGGCGACGGCAATCGCCAGACCGACCAATACATGCGCACGATCGCGCGCCTTGCGCAGCAGATACTTGGTGCGGCGGCTGATGACCTCCTCGCGGAAGGACACGAAGGCGCGCAGCATGTCGAGCAGCGTCATCTGCTCCGGCTTGCCGCCGTTCAGCGCCACCATGTTGCAACCAAACGAGGTCTGAAGCGGTGTGTAGCGATAGAGCTGGTTGAGGATCACCTCGGCATTGGCGTCGCGCTTCAGCTCGACGACGACGCGGTAGCCCTGGCGGTCGGATTCGTCGCGCAGGTCGGAAATGCCCTCGATGCGCTTGTCCTTGACCAGTTCGGCCATCTTCTCGATCATCGTCGCCTTGTTCACCTGGAAGGGAACTTCGGTGATGATGATCTGCTCGCGGTCGCCGCGCATCGGTTCGATGGTGGCGCGGCCGCGCATGATGACGGAGCCGCGGCCGGTCTCATAGGCTGAACGGATACCGGAGCGGCCAAGGATGAAGGCGCCGGTCGGGAAGTCCGGACCCGGAATGATCTCCATCAACTGCGGCAGTTCCAGTCCCGGCTCATCGATCAGGGCGATACAGCCGTTGATCACTTCGATCAGGTTGTGCGGCGGGATATTGGTCGCCATGCCGACGGCGATACCGCCTGCGCCGTTGACCAGCAGGTTCGGGAATTTCGCCGGAACAACGGAAGGTTCGCTCAGCGTGCCATCATAGTTGTCGCGAAAATCGACCGTTTCCTTGTCGAGGTCGTCGAGCAGCGCATGGGCTGCCTTTTGCAGACGGCACTCGGTATAGCGTTCAGCCGCCGGCGGGTCGCCATCGATCGAGCCGAAATTGCCCTGACCGTCGATCAGCGGCAAACGCAGCGACCAGGGCTGGGCCATGCGGGCCAGCGCATCATAGATCGCCGAGTTGCCGTGCGGATGGAATTTACCCATCACGTCACCGGTGACGCGGGCGCATTTGACGTATTTCTTGTTCCAGTCGATGCCCAGTTCGCTCATCCCGAACAGGATGCGCCGGTGCACGGGCTTCAGACCATCGCGGACGTCGGGGAGAGCACGGCTGACGATGACGCTCATGGCGTAATCGAGATACGAGCGCTGCATTTCCTCCATGATGGAAATGGGCTCGATGCCTGGTGGATTCTTGCCGCCGCCTGGTGTGCTTTGTTCAGTCAATTTTGATCACGATCTTTGTTCAGAATCAGACAGTTTTTTATAGCCGAATGCATTGGCGAGCGCCAATTTCGGGGCTGGGTTTTGAACAGCCTTTTAGCCTCATCGGCGCTCTCGCAGGCATTTGCAAGGCAAAAGCGGCAGAACAGTGAAGGACAGCCCTTTCATTCGGCACCACCCTCGCCTAACAATTCATCAGACGGCCATCATAAACAAGGCCGCGAGGGGAATGGGATGTCTCAATTCGACCTTCTGATCAATGCGCTGACCACGATCCTGGTCACCATCGATCCGCCCGGCCTTGCGCCGATCTTCCTCAGCCTGACGGTCGGCATGAGCCGGCATGAACGCTTTCTGGTGGCCCGCCGCGGCACGCTGATCGCGTTCTTCATCCTGTCGGCCTTCGCGCTGTTCGGAAACGGTATTCTCGGCCTGCTGGGCATCTCCATCGGTGCTTTCCGGATTGCCGGCGGCCTGCTTTTGTTCTGGATCGCCTTCGAAATGATCTTCGAGAAACGCAACGAGCGCAAGGAAAAGACCGGCGAGACTGCCATTACCCGCGACCATATCCACAATATCGCGGTGTTTCCGCTGGCGCTGCCATTGATTGCCGGCCCGGGCGCGATCTCGGCGACGATCCTGCTCTCCGGCTCCTTCTCGGCAACGATCGACCGGGCTCAACTGATCCTGGTCATTGCCTTCTGCCTCGCCATCCTGTTTGCCGCCCTCGTCATCGCCGACCGCATCGACCGGTTTCTAGGCGTCACCGGCCGCGCCATCCTGACACGCCTGCTGGGCGTCATTCTCGCGGCCTTGGCCGTTCAGTTCGTCGTCGACGGCGTCAAATCGACCATGGCTTTATAAGTACGCGCGGTAAACGCAGGCTCCACTGACGAAAAAGGCCCGGTTTCCCGGGCCTTTTTGACTGTCGAGCGCTCACTGCTAGAACGGGATATCATCGTCCATGTCGCGCGAAAAGTTTCCACCGCCGCTGCTGCTAGCGCCGCCGCCGGAGCGGGCTGCCGGTGCAGAGGATGGACGATCGTAATCACCGCCGTAGTTGTCCGAGCCGCCGCCGGTGTTGCCGCCGCCATATTCAGAGCCGCCCCGACCACCGCCGGCACCCTGCCCGTCACCACGGCCGCCGAGCATGGTGAGCGTCGAATTGAAGCCCTGCAGCACGACTTCCGTCGAATAGCGATCCTGGCCGTCCTTGTCCTGCCATTTGCGGGTCTGCAACTGGCCTTCAATATAGACCGTCGCGCCCTTCTTCAGATACTGCTCGGCAACCTTGCAGAGACCTTCGTTGAAGATCACCACACGGTGCCATTCGGTCTTTTCCTTGCGCTCGCCGGAATTGCGGTCGCGCCAGCTTTCCGACGTCGCAATGTTCAGGTTGGCGATCGGCTTGCCATCCTGCGTGCGCCGGATTTCCGGGTCTGCCCCGAGGTTACCGATCAAAATCACCTTGTTGACACTACCTGCCATCTTGCTTTTCCCGCTATCCTGCCCAGCCTTCCAGCCCGGCTACCAAATTCAGAACGCACATCTTAGCGGCTGACGGCCAAGCATACGCCCCTTTGCATTGTGTCATCCACAACAGATTTCGAATTTTGTTCTTTCTTTGTTCTATTAAATTTGTAATAACCTGTCAACCGACTCGGAAAGCCCGCTGTTTTTCACCTTGCGCCTCGACATGGGCGCTGGCGTACTTAAATAGGAGCTTTCCAATACATATACAAAGCTGGGCACGATGAGCAAACTCGAGACCATATCCATCCGCGGCGCGCGCGAACATAATCTCAAGGGCATCGACCTCGATCTGCCGCGCAACAAGCTGATCGTGATGACCGGCCTGTCGGGCTCCGGCAAGTCCTCGCTTGCTTTCGACACGATCTATGCCGAGGGCCAGCGGCGTTATGTCGAAAGCCTTTCGGCCTACGCCCGGCAGTTCCTCGAGATGATGCAGAAGCCCGATGTCGACCAGATCGACGGCCTGTCGCCGGCAATCTCGATCGAGCAGAAGACCACTTCGCGCAACCCGCGCTCGACGGTCGGAACGGTCACCGAGATCTACGACTATATGCGTCTCTTGTTTGCCCGCGTCGGCGTGCCCTATTCGCCAGCCACCGGCCTGCCGATCGAAAGCCAGACGGTCAGCCAGATGGTCGACCGGGTCGTCGGTTTCGGCGAAGGCACCCGTCTTTATATTCTCGCGCCGATCGTGCGCGGCCGCAAGGGCGAGTACAAGAAAGAACTCGCCGAGTTGATGAAGAAGGGCTTTCAGCGCGTCAAGATCGACGGGCAGTTCTACGAGATCGCCGAGGCGCCGGTACTCGACAAGAAATACAAACATGACATCGATGTCGTCGTCGATCGTGTCGTCGTGCGCCCGGACCTGACGGCGCGCCTCGCCGACAGTCTGGAAACCTGCCTGACGCTTGCCGATGGCCTGGCGATCGCCGAATTTGCCGACAAGCCGCTGCCGCCGGAAGAAACCTCGGCCGGCGGTTCGGCCAACAAGTCGCTGAACGAGACGCATGAACGCGTGCTGTTCTCCGAGAAATTCGCCTGCCCGGTGTCCGGCTTTACGATCTCGGAGATCGAGCCGCGGTTGTTCTCGTTCAACAATCCCTTCGGTGCCTGCCCGACCTGCGATGGCCTCGGTAGTCAGCAAAAGATCGATGAGGCGCTGATCATCCCGGAACCCGACCGGACGCTGAAGAATGGCGCCATCGCCCCTTGGGCAAAATCGTCTTCACCTTATTATAACCAGACGCTCGAAGCGCTCGGCAAGGCCTTCGGCTTCAAGCTGTCGAGCAAATGGATTGACCTGTCCGACGCGGCCAGGCATGCGATCCTGCAGGGTACCGAGGAGAAGATCAGCTTCCACTATGAGGACGGCGCCCGCTCCTACAACACCACCAAGAATTTCGAAGGCATCGTTCCCAATCTGGAGCGGCGCTGGAAGGAGACCGACAGTGCCTGGGCGCGCGAAGAAATCGAGCGCTACATGTCGGCAGCCCCCTGCCCGGCCTGCAACGGTTTTCGCCTGAAGCCGGAAGCATTGGCGGTCAAGATCAACAAACTGCATATCGGGGAAGTCACGCAGATGTCGATCCGGGTGGCGCGTGACTGGTTCGAGGTCCTGCCCGAACACATGAATGCCAAGCAGAACGAGATCGCGGTGCGCATCCTCAAGGAAATCCGCGAACGGCTGCGGTTTCTCAACGATGTCGGCCTTGAATATCTCAGCCTCTCGCGCAATTCCGGTACGCTGTCGGGCGGCGAAAGCCAGCGCATCCGGCTGGCGTCGCAGATCGGCTCCGGCCTGACCGGCGTGCTCTACGTTCTCGACGAGCCGTCGATCGGCCTGCACCAGCGCGACAATGCCCGGCTGCTCGACACGCTGCGGCATCTGCGCGACATCGGCAACACCGTGATTGTCGTCGAACATGACGAGGATGCGATCATGACGGCCGACTACGTTGTTGATATCGGCCCGGCTGCCGGCATTCACGGCGGCGAAGTCGTGGCGCAGGGCACACCGGCAGAAGTCCTCGCCAACCCGAATTCGCTGACCGGCAAATATCTGTCCGGTGAGATGGCGGTTGCGGTTCCCGCCGAACGGCGCAAGCCGAAGAAGAAAAAGGAAATTACTGTCGTCGGCGCCCGCGCCAACAACCTGAAGAACGTCACGGCTTCGATTCCGCTCGGCATTTTTACCGCGGTCACCGGCGTGTCGGGTGGCGGCAAATCGACTTTCCTGATCGAGACGCTCTATAAGGCAGCTGCTCGACGCATCATGGGCGCGCGTGAAAACCCGGCCGAGCATGACCGGATCGACGGTTTTGAGCATATCGACAAGGTTATCGACATCGACCAGTCGCCGATCGGCCGCACCCCGCGCTCCAACCCAGCCACCTATACCGGCGCCTTCACGCCGATCCGTGACTGGTTTGCCGGCCTGCCGGAGGCAAAGACGCGCGGCTATCAGCCGGGCCGCTTCTCCTTCAACGTCAAGGGCGGCCGCTGCGAGGCCTGCCAGGGTGATGGCGTCATCAAGATCGAGATGCACTTCCTGCCGGATGTCTATGTCACCTGCGACGTCTGCCACGGCAAGCGCTACAATCGTGAAACGCTCGACGTGCATTTCAAGGGCAAGTCGATCGCCGACGTGCTCGACATGACCGTCGAGGAAGGCGTCGAGTTCTTCGCCGCCGTTCCGGCGGTGCGCGACAAGCTGCAGGCGCTGCAGGGCGTCGGCCTCGGCTACATCAAGGTCGGCCAGCAGGCTAATACCCTATCGGGGGGCGAGGCGCAGCGCGTCAAGCTGGCCAAGGAGCTGTCAAAACGCTCGACCGGCCGCACGCTCTACATTCTCGACGAACCGACCACCGGCCTGCACTTCCATGACGTCGCCAAGCTTCTGGAAGTGCTGCACGAACTGGTCAACCAGGGCAATTCGGTCGTTGTCATCGAGCACAATCTTGAAGTCATCAAGACCGCTGACTGGGTGATCGATTTCGGCCCCGAAGGTGGCGATGGCGGCGGCGAAGTGATCGCAGCAGGAACGCCGGAAGATATCGTCAAGGAAAAGCGGTCGCATACCGGCGCCTTCCTGAAGGAACTTCTGGAACGGCGGCCGATCCGCAAGATGGCCGCGGCAGAGTAAGCCGTAGAACGAGAGGGAAAGAGTATGTCGACATCAGGCGCGATCCGCTGCGGTATTGGCGGCTGGACCTTCGATCCCTGGGAGGGGACGTTCTATCCGGAAAAGCTGCCGAAGAAGCGGCAGCTGGAATATGCCAGCAGCCAGCTGAAAGCCATTGAGGTCAACGGCACCTATTACGGCTCGCAAAAGCCGGAGACGTTCGCCAAGTGGGCGTCGGAAGTGCCGGATGATTTTATCTTCTCGCTGAAGGCCAGCCGCTTTGCCACCAACAAGAAGGTGCTGGCGGAGGCCGGTGAATCGATCGGCAAATTTCTGGGTCAGGGGCTGACGGAGCTCGGACCGCATCTTGGCCCCATCCTCTGGCAGTTCATGCCGACGAAGAAATTCGACGCTGAGGATTTTGGTGCGTTTCTGGCACTGCTGCCGGAGAAGCAGGATGGATTGACGCTGCGCCATGTCGTTGAAGTGCGGCACGATTCCTTCCGTACGCCGGAATTCGCCGCCCTGCTTGCCAGACACAAGGTCGCGGTCGTCTGCGCCGACCATTTCGACTATCCGATGATCGCCGATGTGACTGGTGATTTCGTCTATGCGCGCCTTCAAACCGGCAGCGACGACGTCGCGACCTGTTATGATGAAAAACGCCTCGATCTCTGGGCTGACCGGGTGAAAATCTGGGCTGCGGGCGGCGATATTGGCGATCTCGCCCATGCCGATCCCGCCCATAAGCCGGAAAACAAGCCGCGCGACGTATTTGCGTTCTTTATCACCGAGGGCAAGGTGAATGCGCCAAACGGGGCGCGGGCCCTGCAGAAGCGGGTGGATTGATCAGCCAATGGCTGGCAAGGGCGCGATTGCGGCGGCCAGGTCTTCCGCGGTCAACCCCTCGCCCGCTTTGTTTCCGGCCCGGCCGTGTCTCCAGACACCGGCAGCAGCAGCCTCAAAGGCTGGCATGCCCTGTGCCAGATGTGCACCGATAATGCCCGCAAGCGTATCGCCGGATCCGGCCGTCGCCAGCCAGGGCGGCGCATTGGTGTTGATCGCGGCGCGGCCGTCGGGCGATGCGATGACGGTGTCGGCGCCCTTGTAGACGATGACGGCATGACTGCGTTTGGCAGCCGCGGTGGCACGATCGACTTTTGACAGAGTTGGGTCGGCGTCGATATCCGCAAACAACCGGGCGAACTCGCCGTCGTGCGGGGTCATGACCAGATGGGTTTTACCTCCAGCAAAGGCGTCAAACAGTAGCGCCGGATCATCCTGGAAAGCGGTGATCCCGTCGGCATCGAGCACCAGCGCCCGCTCGCACAGCACCAGGGCGTATTGCCGCGCCCTCTCCAGATCGCCAAATCCAGGACCGAGCACAAAGGCGCTGATGCGTTTGTCGGCAAGCCAGTGCGACACGCCGACGGCGTCGTCGACTTCCTTCAGCATCACGGCTGTCAGATGCGCGGCATTGGCGGCAAGCGCCGCGGAAGGCGACGCAAGCGTCACCAGTCCGGCGCCCGCCGTCAAACCGGCCATAGCCGACAGCCGTGCCGCACCGGTTGAAAGCGGCCCGCCTGAGAAGATAGCGAGATGGCCGCGTTTGAATTTATGGGCTGAGGGATCAAGGACATGCGTATGGCCGGCCCAAAGATGCGGGCCGTTTTCGCAAAGACCGCTGGCATGGCTAAGCAGAATGCGCTCGGGTATGCCGATGTCGAACACTTGCAGGCTGCCACAGAGTGTACGGCCCGGCATCAGCAGATGCCCCGGCTTTCGTGCCATGAAGGTGATGGTTTGGCTGGCGCGAAAACTCTCGCCCAGCACTTGCCCGGTGCGACCGTCAAGGCCGGACGGCAGGTCAATGGCGATGACCGGCAATCCGGCTTGTGTAACCGCCTGCATCTTCAACGCCACCGCAGGTGTGACCGGGCGCGCGAGGCCCGCGCCGAACAGGGCATCGATGACGATATCTCCGGGCTGCGGCGTATAGTGCGCGAGAGGAGCAGTGCTCCCCGTCCAGTCCTTAAACGCAAGCGCTGCATCGCCGTTGAGCTGGCCGGGCTCGCCGAGGGAAAAAACGCAGACCGCAACCCCGCTGCCGGCCAAGGCCGCCGCCGCGACATACCCGTCGCCACCATTGTTGCCGGGTCCACACAGAACGACAAACCGCAAGGCGCCGGGGTAAAGCCGTAGTGCTGCGGCGGCGACAGCCATGCCGGCGGATATCATTAGCCGAAAACTGTCGATGCCCGACAGCGCGGCATCGCGATCGATGGCAGACATTTCAGCGGGTGCAATGATCAGGGCGTCGCGGGGAATTGGCATCCGGACAAAATGCCCCCAAGCAGCAGCGGCGACAAGCACAATCTACAGGCCGATTTTGTATATTTTTTATGCATTTGCACATAATTGGCGCTCAAATATCACGCTTAACCGAGCAGCAGGGGCAAGCAGTTGCGGACAACCTGCTTTCACGCAGAAAAATTCATAAAAAATAGGCAAATGACGCTGTTTATTCCGAAGAAAGGGATATGATCATCATAGATGCGGGTGTTTTCATCCAAAACTGCATCGCATTTGCCATATCTGGCATGTAAAATGCATATTGAGGGCGAGCGGGCATAAGCCTGCCATAACGGGAGAAGCGGAGAGACATTTTCTCATGAAAAAGATCGAAGCGATCATAAAGCCTTTCAAGCTGGACGAAGTGAAGGAAGCCCTTCAGGAAGTTGGCCTGCAGGGGATCACCGTCACCGAAGCCAAGGGCTTTGGACGCCAGAAGGGCCACACGGAACTGTATCGTGGGGCTGAATACGTTGTTGATTTTCTCCCGAAGGTGAAAGTCGAAGTCGTACTGGCTGACGAAAATGCGGAGGCCGTGATCGAGGCCATACGGAATGCCGCCCAGACCGGACGTATTGGCGACGGAAAGATCTTCGTCTCCAATATCGAGGAGGTCATCCGCATCCGTACCGGTGAGACCGGCATCGACGCCATCTAATCCGCCTGACCGTTCGGTTCAGGCCATACCTCGTCATCTCAAAAGAGGGACTTTCAAAAAATGACGACTGCAAATGATATCCTCAAGCAAATCAAGGATAACGACGTCAAGTTCGTTGATCTGCGCTTTACCGATCCGAAGGGCAAGCTGCATCATCTGACGATGGACATCGGCTGTGTCGACGAAGACATGTTCGCCGATGGCGTGATGTTCGACGGCTCGTCGATCGGTGGCTGGAAGGCCATCAACGAGTCCGACATGGTGCTGATGCCGGATCCGGCAACCGTACACATGGATCCTTTCTTTGCGCAGTCCACGATGGTTATCGTCTGCGACATTCTCGATCCGGTCTCCGGCGAAGCCTATAACCGCGATCCGCGCGGCATCGCCAAGAAGGCCGAGGCCTATCTCAAGGCATCCGGCATCGGCGACACCGTCTTCGTTGGCCCGGAACCGGAATTCTTCGTATTCGACGACGTCAAGTACAAGGCTGATCCGTACAATACCGGCTTCAAGCTCGATTCGTCGGAACTGCCGTCGAACGACGACACCGATTACGAGACCGGCAACCTCGGTCACCGTCCGCGCGTCAAGGGCGGCTATTTCCCGGTTCCGCCGATCGACAGCTGCCAGGACATGCGTTCCGAAATGCTGACGGTCCTGACGGAAATGGGCGTCACCGTTGAAAAGCAGCACCACGAAGTGGCCGCCGCCCAGCACGAACTGGGTGTCCGGTTCGACACCCTGGTGCGCAATGCCGACAAGGTGCAGATCTACAAATACGTCGTGCACCAGGTCGCCAATGCCTATGGCAAGACGGCAACCTTCATGCCGAAGCCGATTTTCGGTGACAACGGCTCGGGCATGCACGTCCACCTGTCGATCTGGAAGGACAGCAAGCCAACCTTCGCCGGCGACGAATATGCCGGCCTGTCGGAAAGCTGCCTTTTCTTCATCGGCGGCATCATCAAGCATGCCAAATCGATCAACGCCTTTTCCAACCCGACGACGAATTCCTACAAGCGTCTCGTCCCGGGTTATGAGGCACCGGTTCTGCTGGCTTACTCGGCCCGCAACCGCTCGGCTTCGTGCCGTATTCCGTTCGGCACGGGTCCAAAGTCGAAGCGCGTCGAAGTCCGCTTCCCCGATCCGCTGGCAAACCCGTACCTCGCCTTTGCCGCCATGCTGATGGCCGGCCTCGACGGCATCAAGAACAAGATCCATCCTGGCAAGGCCATGGATAAGGATCTCTACGACCTGCCGCCGAAGGAACTGAAGAAGATCCCGACCGTCTGCGGCTCGTTGCGCGAAGCGCTGGAAAGCCTCGACAAGGATCGCAAGTACCTGACCGCCGGCGGCGTCTTCGACGACGACCAGATCGATGCCTATATCGAACTGAAGATGGTCGAGGTCATGCGCTACGAGATGACCCCGCATCCGGTCGAATTCGACATGTACTACTCTGCCTAACAGCCGGTTTCGGACCCGTCAGCGGTCCGTATCAACACAACAAAGAGCCGGCTTCTCGCGAAGCCGGCTCTTTGTGTTTGGGCGCTGGCGGCGTCTATTGTTTCTTCAGGCGCTGCTTCAGGAGATTGAGGTATTCCTCGTTGTTATCCTGGCCTTGGCTTGCGGTCGCTGGTGCCTTGCAGGTCGGCTTGTAGTCGAGCGCCATGCCGGCCTTGACGCAGACCCCTACCTGCCAGCCGGGCGGCAGCGCTGTGAGGTCGACATCTTTCCATTTCGGATGGCCACTTGCCTGCAGCTTGTCGAGATTATTGAGGATGAGGCTGGAAAACTCCGAGACGGCCTTGCAGCTTTCCCGTTGGTACGCGTTTCGCTTGATGTCATAGTCATAGGTCATCATCACAGCCTTGACCGCGATCAACTCGACGGGCTCCTTCTGGAAGGTATAGGTTCCAGCGTCGATCCGCGACTGCGTGTAGGTTGCCAGAAGCGGCGCTTCGGTGATCGGCACCAGATGGAATTTCGCACCGTCGATCGGATTGTTCTTGAACAGCGCTGCCGGCGCGCCGGCGACATAGAAGAAGGCATCGATCTCGCCTGCGAGAAGCTTCGGCAGGGCTGCATCCGGATTGAGCGGAACCCGCTCCCCGGTCTTTACCTGCAGGATGTCGAGGATCAGGGAAGACGTGAGGAAGGTGCCGCTGTCCTTGACGCCGACGGCAACCTTCTTGCCGGCAAGATCTCCCATGTCCTTAATGTCGGTGCGGGCCAGAACATGAATTTCCTCGTTGTAGAGCGGAAACATGATGCGCACGCCGCGCACGGCCTGCTGCACTTCCGGATCATCGGCCTCGAATGTTTTCAGATATTCGAGCACATCGCTCTGGACGATGCCGAACTGGGTATTCTTGCTGTTGCGGACGCCGACGAAATTTTCCAGCGATCCTGCGGATTCCTTGACGTTAAGTGTCAGACCACACGTCTTGCCGAGCGCTGCAACATCCCGTCCGATCTGGATATAGGTGCCCTGCGGCCCGCCGGTCATGATGTTCTTTTCGAACTCGGCTGCCGATACCGGAGTGAGCGCAAGCGCCGCCAGGATCGTTGCGGCCATGAAAGCCTGTCGGAACATCGTGTTTTCTCCACATATGGCATCGGCCAGGCAGGCGGATACCGGTTGTCAGCAATCACTCTTGAAATCGCGCATCAGATTGCGCATCAGGATCAGCGGCACTTTGTCAAAGACGCTTTCAAGCGCATCGGTGACGCAAGCGCCTGACGCCAGCTGGTCTTTCAGCCGCTGTTTCTTCTCATCATCCAGAAAACCGACGCCGCGCGTCGTGCCAATGATGTTGTCCACCAGCAGCCGGTCACGCGGTACCAATCCTGCGCCTGGAACCGGCAGGCCGGCTTCGGATACCGGCTTGTCGATCACTAGCGTATCGGATGGCGTTCTGGCAGCGGCTTGGGCCTGATCCTCAAGTTGCTTCTGCAGCGCCTCCACTTTCCGGCGCTCCTCGCCGAGGCTTTGTTCCAGCGTCTTGATCTGCACATCACGCGCCAGATCAAGCGCTGATTTGAAGGTCGGGGGCTTTTTCTCGGCTTCCGTCGCCTTCTGTTCCAATGCTTTGCGTGCCGCAACGGTGTCGGCCATTGCCCGCTCCAGGGCCGCTTTCAAGCTCGCTATCTGCTTGTTCAGCGCAAGCTTGTCGGCGCCAAGATTTTGCGCCTGTGTCCGGGCATCGGCAAAATCGGTCTTGGCTGTGCTCAGCTGATCGTTCAGCCCGGCAATCGTTGCCGTAAAATCATCGACGGCCGATTTCGCTGCGGTCTTTTCGCTCGAAAGCAGCTTTTCCAGCGCAGAAATATCGGCGTCGCGCTTGTCCAGCAGCCGGGTGAGCTTCGGAACCTCATTCAGCTTCAGCTCGGCATAGTCTTTTTCCAGTTCCTCGGCCCAGTTCCCGGAATTCTTTTTGAATTTGACGAGATCGCTGTTCGCCGTGTCTTTCTCTGCCGTGACCTTGGCAAGTTCGGCGGTCAGCGAAGTCGTTCCGGCCTTCAGTGCGGCAATTTCCGTCTGCATTGCCTGCCGGGCAAACCAGAAATAGCCGCCCGCGCCAATCAGCGCCAGGCAGAGCACAGCCGGCAGCAGGAGGCCGGACGAGCTACGGCCGCGCGTCACCTGATGGTCCCTACCCCACTGATTGCTCATGCAATATCCGCCATCGAAGAACTCCTCATATGTGAGGTACGACGATTTTCCCGGAGAGGCAAGCAACGGCGTACGGCGACGCTGCCTCCGTCGATCCGTGACGCTGCGCGCCCATGCCCTGCCTGAGTTTCGCTATTGATGTTTGAGGAAAAACCACCACATACTACAGCGAAAGGAACCTAACATGATGAAACAAAGAGACGCAAAATTTCAGATTGGACAGGTTGTTCGCCATCGCGTGTTTCCATTCCGCGGCGTTATATTCGACGTCGATCCGGAATATGCCAACACCGAGGAATGGTGGAATTCAATTCCCGCTGAAGTCCGCCCGACCAGGGACCAGCCGTTTTACCATCTTCTCGCCGAGAATGAGGAGACGGAATACGTGGCCTATGTCTCCGAACAGAATCTCATTTCGGATGAGAGCGGAAAGCCGGTGCGTCACTCGCAGGTGAACGCATTCTTCGATCCGGAGACCGTCGGGCAGTACAAACCGAAAGCGGTTGTCCAGCACTGAGACTAGCCATTGATGATGGCTTTGGCGTTAAACGCAAAAAGCCGCCGCGAGATGATCGCGGCGGCTTTTTGTTGATGAAACAGGCAATCAGTTCGCCTTGGCAGCCTTCTGGGCTTCTTCAAGCTTCTTGCGCGCGTCTTCGGCTTTCTTCTGCATTTCTTCCTGCAGCAGGCGCTGGCGCTCTTCGAGCTTGGACTGTTCGATCGGCTCGCCGTCGAAGACGCCGGTGAAGCCGCCGAGCGAAATCTTGATCGGGTTCGGCGCGCGCTGGAAGTTGACCGACGTGAAGACCACTTCGCCGCCCTTCTTCAGGGTGGCGAGAACAGCATCGCTGAGCGGCACTTCGGCAACGCACTTGTCCGGCATGCAGATGGCGTAGTCGAGCTTGGCGCCCTTGCCACCGTCGATCTGCATCTGAATGCCCGGCGGAATGAGGCGTGCCGACGGAACCGAAACCTGCAGAACCTTGCGGTTGACCTTGCCCTGGACGCTGATCAGGCCAACTGCGGTGATCAGCTGACCGTTGCTGGCCGTCAACAGGTTCTGCACGATGCAGACATCGTTGTCTTCCTGCTTGGTGCAGACCTTGAACCAGCCCTGGGGCGGACGGCCGGCGCCAGCCGCCTGCTGCGCAAAAGACGCGGCCGGCATCGCGGCAACAGCAACTGCGCCGGCGAATGCCGACAAAGCAGCCTTTTTGGTGAAGTTCGACTTGAAGATCATAATGATACCCGTCTCCTGAATTCCGGTGTCTGAGCAGTCTAAAGACGCTCGTGATCAATGGTCAGCTGCCCGCTCTCCTGTTGGGCAAATGAGGCAATTGCATGACCCTCGTCTCCGGGAACACCTGTTACAGGGAGCGGCGACGGATATCCAGCCTCCCCGCCACTTTTTTGCGTTCCGTTCTTGGGCAGGCATTGGCTTTTAAAGTATCGGTTGGTTGGAAATGCTGGTCAACGTGTTAATTTGCCGTGATTCACGAGACGACGACAGCAGGAGGCGGGCATTGCGCGCATTGTTTTTGGGTTTGATTTCGGTGCTGGCCACGCTTGGCACCGGTGTAACTGCACAGGCAGAGCCGGTTCACGGCATCGCCATGCACGGCCAACCCGCCCTGCCCGCCAATTTCAAATACTTCCCCTACGTCAAGCCGGACGTCAAGAAGGGCGGCCGTGTCTCCTATGGTGTGGTCGGCACGTTTGACAGTCTCAACCCGTTCATCCTGAAGAGCATGCGCACCACGGCGCGTGGCATGCTCGATCCGGAATATGGCAATCTTGTCTATGATTCGCTGATGCAGCGCTCGCGTGACGAAGCCTTTTCGCTCTATGGCCTGCTGGCCGAGACGGTAGAGTGGGATGATGATCGCACCTTCATCCAGTTCAACCTCAATCCGAAGGCGAAGTGGGCCGATGGCCAGCCGGTGACGCCGGAGGATGTGATTTTCACGTTCGAACTGTTTCGCGACAAGGGCCGCGTTCCGTTCAGCACGCGGCTGGCAAAGGTCGACAAGGTCGAGAAGATCGGCGACCGGAGTGTCCGTTTCACCTTCAATGATCAGGCCGACCGCGAGTTCCCGCTTTTGCTCGCCATGACGCCGATCCTGCCGAAACACGCGACCGATGTGGCGACATTCGATCAGACATCACTCAAATTCCCGCTCGGCTCGGGGCCCTATCGCGTTACCGAGGTCAGGCCGGGAGAACGGATCGTTTACAAGCGCAATCCCGAGTATTGGGCAAAGGATTTGCCGACAAAAATTGGTTTCGACAACTACGACGAGATTTCCGTTGAATATTTCCTGCAGGACAATTCCCTGTTCGAAGCCTTCAAGAAGGGCGAGATCGATATCTATCCGGAAGGCAGCCCGACGAAATGGTCGCGCAGCTACAATTTCCCGGCCGTTCAGTCCGGCAAGGTGATCAAGGAGACGTTCACGCCGAAGACACCTTCGGGCATGCTCGGTTTCGTCTTCAACACGCGCCGGCCGATGTTCGAGAACCCAAAACTGCGCCAGGGGCTGGCGCTGGTCTTTGATTTCGAATGGGCAAACAAGAACCTGTTCGACAATGCCTATACCCGCACGCAAAGCTTCTGGCAGAATTCGGGTCTTTCCTACCTCGGCGTAGCTGCCGATAACCGGGAGCTTGGAATACTCGGCGACATCAAGAACCGCATCAATCCGTCGGTTCTCGACGGAAGCTACCGCCTGCCCGTGACCGATGCCTCGGGGCGCGACCGCAACGTGCTGCGCGAAGCCGTGACGCTGCTGCGTGAAGCCGGTTACGGCATCAAGGACGGCAAGATGCTCAACGCCAACGGCACGCCGCTCGCCTTCGAGATCATGACCCAGAACGAAGGCCAGGAAAAATTGGCGCTGACCTATCAGCGCTCGCTGGCGGCGCTCGGGATTGCCGCATCCGTGCGCACGGTCGATGATTCACAATATCAGCAGCGCACCCAGTCATTCGATTACGACATCATCATGAAATCGTTCCCGTCCTCGCTTTCACCGGGTATCGAGCAGATTACCTATTGGGGATCGCAATCGCGCGACCAGCAAGGCAGCTCGAATTTTGCCGGTGTCGCCGACAAAGATGTCGATACGCTTGTCGATCACATCCTGCGCGCCGTCAGTGTCGAAGACTTTACGGCAGCCGTGCGGGCGCACGATCGCCTGCTGGTCTCCAATTTCTATCTCGTGCCGCTCTACCATGTCGGCTCACAATGGGTCGCCCGTGAAAAGCGCATTGGCCGCCCGAGTGTCGTGCCACTCTATGGTTACCAGTTGCCGGTATGGTTCGACGAAACTGTGCAGTGATGCGGAATGGATGGCGGTATACTTTTGGTAACGCATTGAAAGCGCAAACCGGGACGCCTATGTCGCTGATCAACGATTTTCAGCGCGAGGAGTAAGCGCCATGAACCATGTCAATATCGATGTCGTCTCGGACGTCGTCTGCCCCTGGTGCTATATCGGCAAGGCGAGGCTCGATCAGGCGATCGCCAATGTCGCGGCCGATATCCTTGTCACCGTCAATTGGCGGCCGTATCAGCTCAATCCGGACCTGCCGCCGGAGGGCGTCGATCACAAGGCCCATCTCGCTGCCAAGCTCGGCGGCCAGGCGGCGGTGGATCGTGCGCATGAGATGCTGGCTGGCCTTGGCGAGCAGGACGGCATTACGTTTGATTTCGATGCCGTCAAGATCAGTCCCAATACACTTGATGCGCATCGGTTGATCCGTTGGGCCCTGACCGAAGGCGGAGATACGCAGAGCGAGGTCGCCACCTTGCTTTTCAAGGCGAATTTCGAAGAGGGCCGCAATATCGGCGATCACGCGGTGCTGCTGGACATTGCGGCCGAGGCCGGTCTTGACCGCACGGTCATTGCAGCACTGCTTGCTTCTGATGCAGACAAAGACGCGGTTTCCGAAGAAATAGACATGGCACGCGGCATGGGCGTCACAGGTGTTCCCTGCTTCATCGTCGACAGCAAATATGCCGTCATGGGCGCCCAGTCGGTCGAGGTGCTGGAGGATGCCCTGCGCGATATCGCCAAGATGAAGGATACCTCGCAGATCAATTGACCCGGCGTTATCCGGTAATTTCAGCAAGCCGCGCAAAACATCCCGCGCGGCTTTTTTTTCGTGGACCTTCAGGTCTTCGCCAGCCCGGCGAGCTGCGTCATCACCACCGCAGCACCCGCCAGCCGCTTTTCCGGTGTCGGGAAATCGCGCTGGAAGAAGATGCTGTGATCCGGGCGGATCTTGGCCATGATGCCCTGCTTGGCGATATAACCGACCAACGCGCCCGGATTGGGGAATTCGCGGTTGCGGAACTGCACCACGACGCCCTTCGGGCCCGCATCGAGCTTTTCGACATTGGCGGTGCGGCAGAGCGACTTGATATAGACGATCTTTAACAGGTGCTGGACCTCGAGCGGCAGCGGGCCGAAGCGGTCGATCAGCTCGGCGCCGAAGGCGTCGATATCACCCAGCTCGGTGATCTCGCCCAAGCGACGGTAGAGGCCGAGGCGCAGGTGCAGGTCCGGAACATAATCGTCCGGGATCATCACCGGGGTACCGACGGAAATCTGCGGCGACCAGCCGCTATCAGCGATCTCCTCGTCCCCCTTGAGCTCGGCAACCGCCTCTTCCAGCATCTGCTGGTAAAGTTCGAAACCGACCTCCTTGATATGACCCGACTGCTCGTCACCGAGCAGATTACCGGCGCCACGGATATCGAGGTCGTGGCTTGCCAGCTGGAAACCGGCGCCCAGCGTGTCGAGCGACTGCAGCACCTTGAGGCGCCGTTCAGCCATGCCGGTCAGCGTCCGGTTGACCGGCAGCGTGAACAGGGCAAAAGCGCGAACCTTGGAACGGCCGACACGGCCTCTGAGCTGGTAGAGCTGCGCCAAACCGAACATGTCGGCACGGTGAACGATCAGCGTGTTGGCCGTCGGCACATCAAGACCGGATTCGACGATCGTCGTCGACAGGAGAACATCATACCGGCCCTCATAAAAGGCGTTCATGATGTCTTCGAGTTCGGTCGCCGGCATCTGACCGTGGGCGACGGCAACCTTCAGTTCCGGCACATCGGATCTGAGGAAATCATGGATTTCCGACAGGTCAGCCAGACGTGGGCAGACATAGAAACTCTGGCCGCCACGATAGTGTTCGCGCATCAAGGTTTCGCGGATGACAAGCGCATCGAAGGGCGAAATGAACGTGCGCACCGCCATGCGATCGACCGGCGCCGTGGTGATCAGCGACAGTTCGCGAACACCCGTCAGCGCCAATTGCAGCGTGCGCGGGATCGGCGTTGCCGACAGCGTCAGGACGTGCACGTCGGATTTCAGCTCTTTCAGCCGCTCCTTGTGCTTGACGCCGAAATGCTGTTCCTCGTCAATGATCAACAGGCCGAGATTGGCAAAATTGATCGACGTGCCGAGCAGCGCATGTGTCCCGACGACGATATCGGTCTTGCCCTCGGCGACTTCCTTCTTGGTCAGTGCCAGTTCCTTGGAGCCGACCAGACGCGACGCCTGGGCAATGCGCACAGGCAGACCGCGAAAGCGCTCTGTGAACGACTTGAAATGCTGGCGGGCGAGCAGCGTGGTCGGCACGACCACGGCCACCTGGACGCCGTTCATGGCGGCGATGAAGGCGGCGCGCAGGGCCACCTCGGTCTTACCGAAACCGACGTCGCCGCAAACGAGCCGGTCCATCGGACGACCGGCACCGAGATCATCGCGAACGGCCTCGATCGAGGTCATCTGGTCTTCGGTCTCGTCATAGGGGAAACGTGCCGCGAACTCGTCGTAGAGCCCTTCCGGCGTCGTCAGCACCGGCGCATGACGTGTCAGGCGCTCTGCGGCGATGCGGATTAGACCGCCGGCCATATCCAGCAGGCGCTTCTTCAGCTTGGCCTTGCGCGCCTGCCAGGCGACGCCGCCGAGCTTGTCGAGAACGGCATCGCTGCCCTCGGAGCCGTAGCGCGACAGAAGTTCGATGTTTTCGACCGGCAGGAACAGCTTTGCCTCGTCGGCATAGACCAGCTCAAGGCAGGCATGTGGCGCGCCGGCGGCTTCGATGGTGCGTAACCCGATAAACCGGCCGATACCATGCTCTGCGTGGACGACAATGCTGCCTTCGTCAAGACCAGCGACTTCGGCGATGAAATCGGCACCGCGCTTGCGGCGCTTCGAACGCCGCACCATGCGGTCGCCGAGAATGTCCTGCTCGCCGATGACGACGAGATTGCCGGTTTCAAAGCCGCTTTCGAGGCTGAGAACGGCGGAGGCCGCCTCCCCGGATTTCAGGCTATTGAGCTCCGACATCGCCTTGATCGGCTTGATATTGGCAAGGCCGTGTTCGACCAGCACCTGAAGCAGGCGATCAAGCGATCCCTCCGACCACGCGGAGATCAGCACCTTAGCGCCCTTGGCGCGGCGGTCGGCAATATATTTGACGGCCAAATCGAAGACGTTGACGCGTTCGGCGTCGCTGGTCGTTTCCGTCGCGTTTTTCGCCCAGCGCACACCGAGACGTGCATCGACGGTGATGACCTGGCGCGCTTCGCCCTCGTGTTCGCTGAACGGCGAGAGGCGCACGGCATTGCGCGACACCAGAGCCGCATTGAACGCTTCGACGCTGAGATACAGAATCTCCGGCGGCACCGGCTTGTAGGGCGTGCCCTGCGAAATCTGTGATTTGCCCGGCGAGACCGACGACTGGCGGGCCTCGTAATAATCCTGAACCAGTTTTGAGCGCTCGGCCGCTGCTTCACGAACCACATGGTCGGTGACAATATGGAAGCCGGCGAGATAGTCGAACACCGTATCGAGTGTGTCGTAGAACAGCGGCAGCCAGTGCTCCATGCCGGCATAACGCCGGCCTTCGGAGACCGCCAGATAAAGCGCATCGTCGCGGGTCGCCGCACCGAACATCGAGAGATATTGCGTGCGAAAATGGCTGATCGTTTCGGGCGTCAACGACACTTCGCTCATCGGGTTGAGATCGAGCGAGCGCGCCTGTCCGGTGGTGCGCTGGCTGGCCGGATCGAACGACCGGATGCTTTCGAGCGTATCGCCGAAGAAATCCAGGCGGACGGGTTCCTCGCTGCCGGGAACGAAGACATCGAGAATGCCGCCGCGCACGGCAAATTCGCCGACCTCGCAAACCGTGGCGACGCGTTCGAAGCCGTTGCGTCCCAGGCGCGCCGCGATATCGTCCATCCGGATATTGGTGCCCGGGCGGGCCGAAAACGCCAGGCTCTCAATGATATCCTGCGGCGCCATCTTCTGCAGGGCGGCATTGACGGTGACGAGCACGATGGCCGGATGCGGCTTTTTCGCGTGTGCGATCAGGCCGCTCAGCGTTGCCAGGCGGCGGGCCGATGTATCGGCACTGGGCGAGACCCGGTCATAGGGCAGGCAATCCCAGCCCGGCAGGGTCAGCACGGGAATATCCGGTGCCGCAAACCCCAGCATCTGCTCGACATCGGCGATACGCTGGCCATCCGAGAGAATATAGGCAACTGGGCCGTTGGCGCGGGCAAGCTCGGCAAGAATCAGCGGCTCGACACCGGCTGGGACCGGGCCGATGGTCAACTCGCGGGTGGCGCGCGCAACTTTCTTGGGATCAAAACCGGCAATCATCAGGCGTTTTTGTCCTTATGGTCAAACAGCACGTCAAAATCAGGTCGATAGGACACGATCCGATTGAACAAGGGCGTGCGGTAGCGCTCCGGTACTGGCTGTGATCCGAGCACCCACTTGAGCAGATCGGTGTCTTCTTCACCCATGATCGTTTCGAGCTCGTCGAGATCGGTCTCCGCCAGATCAGCAAGCTCGTTATCAGCGAACTGTCCGAAAACCAGATCCATCTCACGAACACCACGGTGCCAGGCACGAAAAAGAATCCGTTTGCGGCGCGGATCGAGATCGGCGCTTGTGCGGGTGATGCCGGTCATGAGAAGTCCTTCCTGCCGCCGCGTCGCTAAAGGCGGCGTTTCGCTATGGCTCTATAAACGCTGAAAAGAGTATTGTCAGCCTTGCCAAAGACCTAATCCTCGTTTCAGTCTGCCCCGCATGCGTCCTGCCCTTCTCGACCCACTTTTTGCCCCCCTCAACTCGCTTCCCGGCATCGGCCCGAAAGCGGGTGAACCTTATGCACGGCTGCTCGGCCGCGAAAGCATCGACGATTGCCGGGTGATCGACCTCGTCTTTCACGCGCCGCATTCGCTGATCGACCGGCGCCACCAGCCGGGTATCGCGCGCGCGCCGCAGGGCGTCATCGTCACCATCACCGGCCGGGTCGATCGGCACCAACCGCCACCGCCGCGCACCAGCCAACCCTACCGCGTCTTCCTGCATGACGACACCGGCGAGCTGGCGCTGACCTTCTTCCGGGTCAAGGGAAACTGGCTGGAAAAGGCGCTGCCGATCGATGAGACAGTCACCGTCAGCGGCAAGGTCGACTGGTTCAACGGCCGTCCATCGATGGTACATCCCGATTATATGGTGCGGGCAACGGAAGCTGAAAACCTGCCGCTGGTCGAGCCAATCTATCCGCTGACAGCCGGTCTTTCCGCGCGCATCCTGCGCAAGGCGGTCGAGGCGGCCCTACCCCGCATTCCCGATTTTCCTGAATGGATCGAAGAAGCCCTGATGCAGAAGCAGGGGTTTCAGTCCGCCCGCGACTGTTTCCTGGCGCTGCACGACCCGCGCGACGAAACCGATCTCGATCCACAGGCACCGGCCCGGCGGCGGCTAGCCTATGACGAGTTTCTGGCCGGACAACTCTCGTTGTCGCTCGTGCGCCAAAGGCTGCGCAAAGTGGCCGGGATACCGGTGCATGCAACGGGCAAGTTGAGCAAACCGGTCCTTGCCGCGCTGCCATTTTCGCTGACCGGCAGCCAAACGGTTGCCATCGACGAAGTGCTGAGGGATATGGCAGGCACCGAGAGGATGCTCAGGCTGCTCCAGGGCGATGTCGGCTCGGGAAAGACGGCGGTGGCGCTGATGTCGATGCTGGCGGCCGTCGAGGCCGGCGGCCAGGCCGTGCTGATGGCACCGACGGAAATTCTCGCCCGGCAGCATTTCGCGACGCTGTCCAAGATGGCTGCACCTGCCGGTATCGCCATCGATGTCCTGACCGGCCGCACCAAGGGCCGCGAGCGCGATGCCATTCTGGAACGCATCGCCTCCGGCGAAACGCAGATCGTCATCGGCACGCACGCGCTGTTCCAGGATACGGTCGTCTACAGCAATCTCCTGCTGGCCGTCGTCGATGAACAGCACCGGTTTGGCGTGCACCAGCGCCTGCGGCTGACGGCGAAGGGGATTTCGCCGCATATGTTGGTCATGACGGCTACACCGATCCCGCGCACACTGGTTCTGGCTGCATTCGGCGACATGGATGTCTCGAAGCTCACCGAGAAGCCGGCGGGCCGCAAGCCGATCCAGACAGTCACAGTATCGACCGAGCGCACCGGCGAAATCGTTGCGCGGCTGCGCACCGCGCTTGCCGAAGGCAAGAAAGCCTATTGGATTTGCCCGCTGGTCGAGGAATCGGAAGCTTCCGACCTGATGTCCGCCGACGAACGCTTCCAGAGCCTCGACAAGCAGTTCGGCCCGACTGTCGGCCTGGTGCACGGACGCATGAACGGCGCGGAAAAAGACGCGGTGATGCTCGCCTTCAAGAATGGCGACATCCGCCTTCTCGTTGCCACCACCGTCGTCGAGGTCGGGGTCGATGTGCCGGACGCGACGATCATGGTGATCGAGCATGCGGAGCGCTTTGGGCTGGCGCAACTGCACCAGCTGCGCGGCCGCGTCGGGCGGGGCGACGAGGCCTCGACCTGCATCCTGCTGTATAAAGGCCCACTCAGTGAAAACGGCCGGGCGCGGCTGTCGATCCTGCGGGATACCGAAGACGGCTTCCTGATCGCTGAAGAGGACCTGAAACTGCGCGGCGAAGGCGAGTTGCTGGGCACGCGGCAATCCGGCACACCCGGTTTCCGAATCGCCAGCCTAGAGGCACACGGCGACCTGTTGGAAATCGCCCGCAAGGACGCGGCTTACGTCATCGAACGCGATCCCGACCTGACGACGGAGCGGGGCGAGGCTCTGCGGACGCTGCTCTATCTGCATCGCCGGGACGAAGCGATCCGGTTTCTCAGGGCCGGCTAAGCGTCTTGCCGCGTTTGGCAGGCGTCGTCTCCTGTGTGACTGCCAGGGTTTTTGGCAGATAGTCAGGAGTAACCAGCCCACCCGACAGCAGCAGCTTGGCGGCATCCTCGGAGCTCATATCGAGCGGTACGATTTTTTCGCGCGGCACAAAAATCAGAAAGCCGGCGGTCGGCACCGGCGTCGGCGGCAGGAAGACCGCAACCATGTCCAAGCCTCGCTCTGTAAATTTGACGGCGATCTCGCCCTTGGCATCCGTGGCGATGAACACCAGCGCCCAGAGGCCTGCACTCGGATATTCGATCAACCCGGCCTTCTTGAACGAATTCGACTGATCCTGCAGCACGGTCTGGAATATCTGCTTCAGCCCCTTGTAGATCGGGCGCACCAGCGGGGTGCGGACAAGCAGCGACTCACCGAAGCCGACCACGCTGCGGCCGATCAGGTTCGCGGTGAAAAAGCCGACTAGCGTGATCAGCATCAATGCTGTGAGCAAGCCAAAGCCTGGGACAGGATAAGGCAGGAAATTGTCGGGGTTATAGTCGAACGGCAGATAGGGTTTGACCCAACTGTCGGCCCAGAGAATGAACGACCAGGTAATCCAGGCGGTGATGGCGAGCGGGGCACAGATGATCAGGCCGGTCAGGAAATAATTCCTCAACCGCGTGGCGAAAAACCCACGTGCCGGTTTGTCTGTCATGCCGCTC
>Ga0247813_10000582_pt1 | contig 32534 bp, 28 predicted proteins | sample UWRJL169409C1_FD_180719 | JGI IMG/M metagenome (GOLD analysis project Ga0247813, IMG submission 180719) | Plant litter microbial communities from Arlington Agricultural Research Station in Wisconsin, United States - UWRJ-L169-409C-1 | ecosystem: Environmental > Terrestrial > Plant litter >... | reverse complement strand
CTGCAGGCAGTCTGCCCCATTGTTGTTGATAATGATCTCCATATCCGGTTTAACCTCTTTAATACCAGAAATCAGCAGGTCGATAAGTTCCTGTTGTTGTCTGCCACGCAGGTATTTCTCCTGACAGATGATGATTTTATCAAACATTTGTCCGGCTATTCTTGCTGTTTCAATGATATCTTCATCGCGCCTGTCTCCTGTACCAGATATCACACCTACATGCTCTGTTGCTTCAACTGTTTTAAGATAGTCTTTAATACCATTGAAACCGTTTGGATTGTGTGCGAAATCTACCAGGATTTTAAACTCTTTAAATTTAAAGATGTTCATCCTACCCGGGGTCTGCGCAGCAGATGGGATAAATGTTTCGAGCGACATGCGGATGTCTTCAATTTTGTATCCCCACAGGAAGGTTGCCAATGTTGCTGCAAGTACGTTCTGAATCATGAAATCTACACTGCCGCCAAAAGTTAATGGAATATGGGTTACTTTGTCAACCCTGATTTTCCAGTCGCCTTTTTTAATGGTCACATATCCATTTTCATAAATTGCTGCGGTACCTCCTTTTTTGCAATGGTCAACAATAACAGGATTACTTTCATTTGTACTGAAATAGGCGACTTTACAATCTGCGGTGCTGGCAATTTTAACGCAGTATTTGTTATCTGCATTCAGTACAGCCCAGCCATCTCTTTTTACTGCTCCGATCACTACTGCCTTAACTCTTGCCAGATCGGCCAGACTATGAATATCTGAAATGCCAAGGTGATCTTCCTGGATATTGGTGATTACTCCGATATCACAGCGGTTAAATCCAAGTCCGGCTCTCAGGATACCCCCTCTGGCAGTTTCGAGTACTGCAAATTCTACTGTAGGGTCCCTCAGGATAAATTCTGTACTTACTGGTCCGGTAGTATCACCTTTCATCAGCAGGGTATTTTGTACATATATGCCATCAGAGGTAGTATATCCAACTCTTGTACCATTACTCTTCACGATATGGGCAATCAGCCTTGTTGTAGTTGTTTTTCCATTGGTTCCGGTCACTGCAATAATAGGAATCCTTGCAGATTTACCCGGAGGGTATAACATATCAATTACAGGAGCGGCAACGTTTCTCGGCAGGCCTTCACTTGGTGCAAGGTGCATTCTGAAACCAGGAGCAGCATTCACTTCAAGCACTACGCCACCATTTTCTGTTAAAGGCTGCGTTAAGTTTTGCGCCATCACATCTATACCGCAGATGTCTAATCCAATGATACGTGAAATACGTTCACTGATAAATATATTCTGTGGGTGTACCAGATCGGTAACATCAATAGAAGTACCGCCAGTGCTTAGATTAGCGGTTGATTTTAAATAAACCAACTCACCGTTGGGCACGATAGTTTCTAATGTATAGTCCTTTTTTGCCAGGAGATCAAGCGTATCACGGTCCACAAGGATTTCTGTCAACACATTTTCGTGTCCATAACCTCGCCTTGGGTCTTCGTTTTCTTTATCAATTAGTTCCTGAACGGAATTAATACCATTACCTGTCACATGAGCTGGTACACGTAATGCTGCAGCTACCATTTTATTGTCAATTACCAGGATTCTGAAATCGTAACCAGTAATAAAGCTTTCAATGATAATTCTTCTGGAATACTGTTTAGCATATTCAAAAGCCAATATGGCAGCCTCTTCAGTTTTAACATTAATCGTAGCTCCTTTACCATGATTGCCATCTAAAGGTTTAAAAACCAATGGGAAACCGACAGTTTTGATCGCATCCTGCAGATCTTCAATCTCCGAAATAGTAACTCCTTTAGCTACAGGAATAGCAGAATCCTTAAGCATTCTCTTGGTCTCGTCCTTATTGCCTGCAATATCAACAGCGATGCTGTTTGTTTTTTCTGTCATAGTGGCCCTGAAGCGCACCTGATTTTTGCCGTAACCTAATTGTATTAGTGAGCTTTTGTTCAGCCTGATCCAGGGAATACTTCTTGCAATAGCCTCATCCACAATAGAACCTGTACTTGGACCTAAGCGTTCTTGTTGTCTTAACTCCCTCAGGCGCTGAATATCAAAATCCAGATCATAATCATGGTTGTCGATCAGTGCTTCAGCAATCCTGACACTTGCTTCTGCCGCATATATACCCGCTTTTTCTTCCAGATAGCTGAACACAACGTTATAGATACCATCGGTTTTTGTTTGACGGGTCCTGCCAAATCCGGTATCCATCCCTGCAAGGGTTTGTATTTCAAGTGCAATATGCTCTATTACATGCCCCATCCAGGTTCCTTCCTGAACACGGGCGAAAAAGCCACCCGGTTCACCTTTTGAGCACCTGTGCGTAAATAAACTTGGGATCATTTTTTCCAGACGATCACCAAATCCATCGACCAGATTTGTTGGACGTTGTTCCATGTCCTCCAGATCTAATCTCATTTGTATCAGTTTTTTCCTGTTGATCGACCAGATATTTGGTCCTCTTAGCACTTGGATGCCGAGTATTTTCATATAGTATTTATTGTTTTTTAATTGTTATGAAGCTTTCAAAGCTCGTTTAGTTTTGATATGAAGCTCTTCAGGTTTCATATAGTGTTTATTGTTTTTTGATTGTTATGAAGCTTTCAAAGCTCGTTTAGTTCTGATGAAGCTTTTCAGGTTTCATATAGTATTTATTGTTTTTAATTGTTATGAAGCTTTCAAAGCTCGTTTAGTTTTGATATGAAGCTCTTCAGGTTTCATATAGTATTTATTGTTTTTTTTCAGTGTTATTTATTGTCTTTTGCCTTCAAGCTGCCTGCAGCGGCTAAAGGTTATGAAGCTTTCAAAGCTTGTCTTTTTTGAAATGAAATTTTTAGGTTTTATACAGTGCCTATTTTTTTATACCGGTAACATTTTGGGCCGGAATTTATTGTTCTTTAAATCAGATAAATAAATCTTGTTTGAGTTTTTGTTCCTCGTTTTTTTATTGGTCTTTTTTACATAAAAAAGCTGTGAAACAGGAGCATCAATATATAAATATTTTTCAGGATAACGTGCAAATCACCTGCCAAAATATTTTTCTGATAAACGTGTATAAATCTAATCAAAGAATGGGATTTTGAAAGAAATAAATGCATGTTGGGTACATATTCTTGGCTAAAAATGGTAATATTTAAAGTAAGGAACATATATTTGAAATTATAGTACAAGAAAAACGAAACATGGTTCCAAAAGGCAAATTGATTATAATAGGTGGTGCAATAAATACCGGAAGTTTTACCGAAACTCAATTCGGGCTTCCTCAAAATATGAATTTTTTTGAGAGAGGCATTCTAAAACGTATTACTACTGAATCTGTAAAGGATACTGCATCACGATTTGAGATTATCACAACGGCCTCACTGGTTCCTGAAAAAGTAGGTGAAGAATACATTAAAGCATTCGCTCAGTTAGATGTTCATGATGTTGGTGTACTGAATATCGGAAACAGAGAACAGGCAAATGATTTAATGAATTGTGAACGTGTGAGGTCGGCAGATGTACTTATTTTTACTGGTGGTGATCAGTTGAGACTGTCATCGATATTCGGCGGTACAGCTATTCATCAGATTTTGCTTGATAAATATGAAAATGAAGAGATCGTGATCGCGGGTACCTCTGCAGGTGCTGCGGCCAGTTCTAAAAATATGATTTATCAGGGTAATAGTAAAGATGCCTTGTTAAAAGGAGAGGTTAAAATCACTGCTGGTTTAGGGTTTATAGATGGCGTAATTGTAGATACCCATTTTGTACAGCGTGGCCGTATTGGCCGATTGTTGTATGCTACGGCTAGTAGTCCGGGAATATTAGGTATCGGACTAGGCGAAGATACGGGCCTTTATATTTCTAATGGCAATAAGATGGAAGCTATCGGTTCTGGTATGGTTATACTTGTAGATGGAAGGAACATGTTGGATACTAACCTGACCGATGTAGAAATGGGTCAGCCTGTTTCTATTAAAAATCTGGTTGTCCATGTTATGTGCGATGGTGATGTCTACGATTTAACAGCACACCAGCTTACGATTCATCACCCTAAAGTTATACCAATAGATTAATCAGATGAAACTAATTATTCACGGGGGCTTTTTTAGTGAGTCTGCTACCAACCAGGAAACTAAAAAGGCAAAGCAGGATGCTTTAGCTGAGATTGCAACAAAGGCTTATCAATTCCTGGAAACACATAACGCATTGGAAACGGTAACTTATACGGTAGGCCTCTTGGAAGACAATGTTCTTTTCAATGCCGGACTGGGATCACAAATCCAGAGTGATGGTAAAGTGAGGTTGAGTGCGTCCATTATGGATGGAAAGACACAAAAGTTTGGAGGTGTAATTAACGCTGAAGATATAAAGAATCCAATTCAGCTTGCATCTGTATTGCTTGAATACGAAGATAGTGTGTTAAGTGGAGATGGTGCAGTTGCCTTTGCCCGTAAAAATGGATTTGAGTTCTACAGCCCCATTACTGCACAAAGGCAGCAAGAGTATGAACTTAAATTGAATCAGTTAAATAATAAGGGAACGGTAGGCTGCGTAGCGCTTGATGCCTTCGGAAATCTGGCTGCCGGGACTTCTACTGGAGGAAAAGGCTTTGAAATTCCAAGCAGGGTAAGTGATTCTGCAACTGTTGCCGGTAACTATGCAAATGCTGTTGCAGGCATTTCCTGCACTGGTGTAGGCGAAAACATTGTAAGCGTGGCTTTGGCAGCGCGGATTGTTACCCGTGTTACAGACGGATTTACGCTAAAAGATGCCTGTGATAAATCTTTTACTGAACTTCGGGAGATAGATGGCTTTGCAGGAGTAATCGGTATCACTGCTGAAGGACAAATTTATCATACAGACTCTCATCCTTATATGGTTTGGGCTTCATTTGATGTTAGTTTACAGGTGTTTGACTAAAAAGATATATATTTGTAAAATGTATAAACTCTGTTTCGCGCTCATGTGTCTAACTTTTTCAAGTTCGGTGATGGCACAAACGAATAGTCCCGGACAGCCGGAACAGCTTCCCGGCAATGGCGCAATTACTATTGCAGTATCAGGAATGGATGAAGCTGATGGCGATATCTATTTTGAGGAGGCTGAAAGAGAAGAAAAAAACGGCGATTTTAATGACGCGCTTACGCTATTTGGTAAAGCTGCATTTGAATACAATAATTCCAGAAAATTCTCTCGTTATGGTGCTTCATTGCTGAGACTCAGTAATGTTCATTTTCTAATGGAACATTATACTGAAGCTGAACAGGTAATTCTGAATGTGGCACTTAAAACCTATTCACGTATAGGGAACAGACCTGGCCAGATGGCCTCCTATAATCAATTGGGAAAGATTTATCTGGCGGCAAATAAGCTGACACAGTCGCTTTGGTTTTATACTCAGCAAGGTATTTTAGCTAAACAAACAAGTAATAATACTTCTTATATTGATTCGATACTGGGAATTGCTCAGGTTAAGATTAAGAAAAAAGAATACGCATTGGCTATAAAAGACCTGAACAGAGCAGAATCGTATGCTAAAGTGGCTAAAATCAGCCAGTTTAAAGGTCAGATTAAGTCGGCAAGAAATACGATAGCTGACAGAAAGACTTTAAAAAAATAACCTGCACATTCATAATTGCTAAATGGCCTGTTTATATGTGGGTTATGAGGGAATAAGTGGCGTCAGGCCGACTTATTTTTCAAGTATTTAATTATATTTGGTAAAGATTACAGAAAAGAGACAGTATTATGCTGTCTCTTTTCTGTTTATTTGAGAAATTGGTATCATATTGGTTGATAATACAAAAATGGATTTTAAATTATTTAAAGAGATGTTGAAAAGAATATTAATGGTAACCTTCACAGCCGCTGTACTTGCTTGTCAGGCTGCTCCTAAACCACAGAAAATGGTTGAAGGTATCCCTAATATTAAGCCTGATGAACAGCAGAGTTTAGTATGTAAGGAGATCGTCGCGCTGATAGAGAATTATAATTATAAAAAGATAACCATAAATGATTCTATTTCTTCGGTAATTCTGGATAAATACATCAACAAGCTCGATCCATACCGTAGTTACTTTTTGGCATCTGACATCAAAGATTTTGATCAGTTCAGAACAACATTGGATGATGCTTTCAGAGTTGGAGACCTTAGTGCTCCATTTTATATTTTCAATGTTTATTCGAAAAGATACAATGAAACACTTGATTATGCTATAGCACATATCAAAGATAAATATGACTTCAACCAGAATGACAGTTACGTTTTTGACCGGGAGAAAATGCCATGGGTAACCTCTACGACAGAGTTAAATGATATCTGGAAAAAGAGGGTTAAATATGAACTGATCAATTTAAATATTGCTGGTACAGATCAGGCAAAAAATACAGAAACATTAGTAAAAAGATATAAAAGTTTAAAATCACAATCTGAAAAATTAAACAACCAGGACGTTTTCCAAACGATCATGGATGCATTTACTGAAGCTATCGATCCGCATACAAATTATTTCAATCCGACAAATGCACAGGCTTTTAACGAAGACATGGCACGTTCTTTTGAAGGTATTGGTGCCCGTTTGAAATTAGAAAATGACGTATTGAAAATTGATGAGGTTATACCAGGCGGTCCTGCTTTTAAAAGTAAGCTGATCAACGCGGGCGACAGGATTATAGGTGTTGCGCAGGGTAATGGTGAATTTGAAGATATCATTGGCTGGAGAATTGATAATTCCGTGGCTAAGATCAAAGGTCCGAAAGGAACTAAAGTAAGGTTGAAAATCATCCCTGTAGGGAAAGATATGTCAGCTAAACCTGTGATCATTGAGCTGAACAGGGAACGTATCGTAATGGAAGACCAGTCGGCGAAAAAAGAAGTAAAAACGATTCAGTCCAATGGTAAGCCTTACAAGATAGGAATTATCACTGTGCCAGGATTTTATGCAGATTTCAAAGCTGCAAATGCTGGTGATCCAAATTATAAAAGTACTACACGTGATGTGAAGTTATTGATTGATACTTTAAAGAATATGGATAAAGTTGATGCCATCGTGATGGACCTTCGTGCAAATGGTGGTGGATCTTTGGTGGAAGCGATTGACCTGACAGGCTTATTTATTGATAAAGGACCAGTTGTTCAGGTAAAAGATTTAAAAGGAAGTGTTGAAGTTAGCGAAGATCAGAAACCTGGTGTTGCCTGGGATGGTCCTTTTGGTGTGATGGTGGATCGTTTAAGCGCTTCTGCTTCTGAAATTTTTGCAGGTGCGATACAAGATTATGGAAGAGGGATAATCATTGGTACCCAAACTTATGGTAAGGGAACAGTTCAGTCGTCAATAGACTTGAACAAACTGGTTAACCCATCTATTTTACAACGTCTGGCAAGTCTTGTTCAGAAAGGTCCTGTTTCTTCCGGAGCAGCTGTTAAAACAGGAAAAGACGGTGCACCAATTCAATTGGGACAGATCAATCTGACTATGGCTAAGTTCTACCGTGTAAACGGTAGCAGTACGCAGCACAAAGGAGTAATGCCTGATATTGTTTTACCTTCTTTCTATCCTATGGATAAAATAGGTGAGGACACAGAAACTTCTGCTTTACCATGGGATGAGGTTCAGAAATCTAATTTTATTCCTGTAAACAGTGTAACGGCGGTGAAACCAGAACTGATTAAACTGCATGACGAAAGAATGAAAAAATCATTGGACTATAAGTCGCTCATCCAGGATATTGCAGATATGAAGAAACGTGATCTGGAGACTTCTGTTACTTTGAATGAGAATAAACTGAAGGCGGAACGTGATAGTCTCGAGGCTAAAGGTCTTGAAAAACTGAATATGCTACGTGCTTCAAGAGGATTACCTGCCGTTAAAAAAGGAGATAAAATCAAGAAAGATGAAAACTTCGATTTCTTTGAGGATGAAAGTATGCATGTTATGGCGGACCTGATTCAATTAAAGAAGTAAGTTTAAATAGAATATAATCCATATAAAAAAAGCTGCAGGAAGACCTCCTGCAGCTTTTTTTATAACGAATAATAAGTCTTCCGTCAATCAGGAATATTCTGATTTAGGGCTTCTGTTTAGCTACCTGCATAGACATCATTTCTTTCATCGTTTTGTTCATTCCTTCTGTAGATCCATCCAGGAAGATCACATTCCCATCACTGTTTTCTGCGAAATGTTTAATAGACTCTGTCCACATGGTAAACAGGATAACGGAAATATCAAGATTGGCTTGCTCCATTTCCTGAGCAGCCTTAGTCATACCATGAGCTACTTCCGCACGGAATAGGGCAATACCTTGTCCGCGTAGTTGTGCAGCCTCACGTTCTGCTGCGGCTGCAATTTTGATGGCGTTACCGTCGGCTTCTGCACCTTTGGTTTTCGTAATCAGGAGTGCCTGACCTTCATTTTCTGCTGCTGCTTTCAAATTGTTTGAGGCAACTACTCTGCTCATCGAACGCATAATCTCATCATCGAAAGTAATATCGTTAAGCTGAAGATCCTGCAAATGGTATCCCCAGGATTCCAGTACAATATCAATCTGCTCTTTTACGTGCATTACAATTTCATTTCGCTGAGCCAGAACGTTGGCTTGCTTTTGTGTGGCTACGTATGCTCTGATCGAGCCCTCAATGGTACGAATCAGTGCCTGCATTAAATTCGCCGCATCAACGAATTTAAAAGCTACATTTTTGATTGTTTCTTCATCATGGTTCAGTACAGAATACAAGAGCATGGCTTTAAAGTACACATTTGCCTGATCTTGTGTTACTGCCTGAAATGAAAGTTCTACTGAACGGTTCTGTATAGATATCCTGGAGTGGATCACTTCAATCAGTGGAATCTTGAAATTCAGTCCTGGTCTCAGTTGGCGTCTGTATTTGCCGAAAATTGTTACAACGGCAATAGTGCCCTGTTTCACAGTCACAAAAGAACTAAACAGGACTACAATTGCAAAGAATAATAAAAAGTACAAAGCGTAGCTCATGGGTTTATAATTAATAATTTAAACTCTTTCAAGATACAAAATTATCTTCATTATGAGCTGTTGTAATTTCTAAATCAACTGGGCACAGATATTGCATGACCGGAATAAATCTATCAATCGCTATGAACGTAAAACGCACTTTTGGAACAATTTTAACTATACTGGGTATTATCGGACTTATTTATGCCGGTTATGGCTTTACTAAGCACAGTGTAGATACCCGTGGCCTTATTGTGGCAGGTATTATCGGGATCATCTTCTTTTTTTCCGGTATAGGGCTGGTAAGGAATACCAAAGACGAAGCTTAGTCCGCCTTCATCCGGATGGTCTGGTCTTCAAAAAGGAGGCGATGGCCTGGGAAATCTGTATCTGTTAAGGAGATGATCTTTTTATAAGCAGTATTGTTATGATCTATAGTTAGCTGGTTAATCTTATCCTGTTTGACTGAAGTAACACCTGCGGAAAGAAAATCTCCTTTCCTGTTTAATTTGATATTCAGTAGGGGAGCATATCCATTAGGGCCCTTTAAACTGAACATTCCATAGGTACAGAAATTGCCGAGACTGTAAGCAATAAACTTATTTTTATATACCTCAACGGCACGGGTTACATGGGGCCCTTGTCCGAGGACAATATCAGCCCCTGCATCTATAACGGCATGTGAAAATGCATAAACATTTCCCCTGTTCTCCTGGTAAAAAATTTCCTTTGCTTTGGTTACATGCTCAAAACGGGCGCCTTCACCCCCTCCATGAAAGGAGACGATCACAATATCTACTTGTCTTTTAAGGAAGGCAACCAGACTTTTTGCACTGTCAATATTGTTGATGGATACCGTATTCTCATTTGGTGCAAAGGCACAGAATCCATAGGTAATACTATCTTTTTCAAAAATGGTATAGGGGTGGGTAGTGAGTCCGGCATATTTGATTTGTAAGGAATCCAGTATGGCTGCGGTTCGTTTTCTTCCTGTCAGGCCAAAATCACCCACATGATTATTTGCTACGCTAAGTAAATTAAAGCCGGCCGACTGATAAATTCCCGCATATCGCTCCGGCATTCTGAAAGCGAAGCAGCTATTGCCGGAAGTGTCTTTACATTTAGTTGATTTTCCCTGGTTCAGAAAACAGCCTTCAAGGTTCCCAAATATAATATCTCCCTGCAGGAAAGGTTTCACCTGGTTAAAACTTCCTGCCGCATCATCTTTAGGCAGATTGCTTTTTGAAGGGTATGCTGAGCCCAGCATCATATCGCCCACTGCAACAATGGTGATGGTATCTTTAGTCGCGATTAGTGTATCTATAGTGCTTTCTGTTACGATAGTTGCGGGAGTACTGGCGCAGCTGAGCAGAATGAGAAAAGCAAAAAGGCTCAGCAGTGATGTTCCGGCTAATTTTAAACCTGTTTGCTGATTATATCTACGGTACTTCATCATGTTTTTACTGATTTATATTCATAAAAAAAGTCCTTCTAAAAGATTAGAAGGACTCTTATATTTTGTTCAGATCGCTTATTCTTCGATCAGGTCTTTTTTTGCAGATTCCAGGATCCTTCCGCCTTTATAAAAGAAGCGGGAGTAATAAGGCTCGTTCAGGTTGCTGATTACTACACCACGTGATGATGAAGCATGTGCAAAACGGTCATCGCCTAAATATATACCGATATGTGTAATTCTGGTGCTTTTGATTTTGAAGAATACTAAATCTCCTTCTTTCAGCTCATCTTTAGGTAATGGATCTACCATGCTGAAAATATCTCTTGAGTTTCTTAATAAAGTAGTGTTAAAAACCTTATCGTAAATAGCCTTAGTAAAAGCTGAGCAATCGATTCCTTTTTTTGTATTTCCACCGAAGCGGTAAGGTGTGCCAATCCATTCGTAAATGAATTTATAAAGCTTAATGTTTGAAGTCGCATCTACTGCAACACCCATTACCTGAGAAAAATATTGGGAAGCCAGGTTGTCAGGATCTTCTAATTTGTTGGTTTCTTTTGTTTTAGTCTGTGCATTTAAGGCAGTTAAGCTGCACAGGGTAATAAGGGTAGAAAACAAAAACTTTTTTATCATGTTACACTGTTAAGTTTGGGTAAAAGGCACTTACACTTAAACGTACACCACCAGGGCTTGTTGTCAGGTTGTCAAAATTATGTAAATAACTAATGCCATCCAAATGAAATATGTTAAATAATTGAAGTTATTAACATTTAATATGAAATCATCACACGCATTTTACAGTATTTCTTCGATTTATTACAATAATAAAGTAGATTTGCTCTCGTAAATAAAAAAACAATAGCCAAAAATGAGTGCAGTAGAAATTAATAAGGATACCTATCTGAAATGGTTTGAGTCGATGTTACTAATGCGTAAGTTCGAAGAGAAAACTGGTCAACTTTACGGACAGCAAAAAATCCGTGGTTTTTGTCACCTATATATCGGTCAGGAGGCAGTAGTTGCCGGGGCGGTTTCTGCCTTGAATCAAGAAGATTCAATGATTACAACTTATCGTGATCACGCTCATGCTTTGGCAAAAGGTGTAAGTGCAAACAGTATCATGGCAGAGATGTATGGTAAATCGACAGGCTGTTCTAAAGGTAAAGGTGGTTCAATGCACATGTTTAGCAAAGAATTCAACTTTTATGGCGGACACGGTATTGTTGGTGGCCAGATCCCTCTGGGTGCAGGAATTGCTTTCGCTGAAAAATATAAAGGAACTAAAAATGTAAATGTTTGTTACATGGGGGATGGTGCAGTTCGTCAGGGGGCATTAAACGAAACCTTCAACATGGCTATGCTATGGAAGCTTCCTGTGATCTTTGTTTGTGAGAACAACGGTTATGCGATGGGAACTTCAGTTGAACGTACAACGAACATGGTTGATCTATATAAAATCGGTTTAGGTTTTGATATGCCTTGTGCACCGGTTGACGGGATGGATCCTGTTGCAGTACACAATGCAATGGATGAAGCAGCACAACGCGCACGTAATGGCGAAGGACCAACATTCCTGGAGATGAGAACGTACCGTTACCGCGGACATTCTATGTCTGACCCGGCAAAATATCGTACTAAAGACGAATTAGAAGAATATAAAGCTAAAGATCCTATTGAGCAGGTTAGAGAAGCTATACTTACCGAAAAGTATGCTGACCAGGCCTGGATTGAAGAGATTGAAGCTAAAGTGAAACAGATTGTTGATGACGCAGTAAAATTTGCTGAGGAATCTCCTTTCCCTGAAGTTGAAGAGCTTTATAAAGATGTATATGTTCAACAGGACTATCCATACCAAGATTAATTTTAGAACATATTTCAATTGATATTATAGAATGGCTGAAGTAGTTAAAATGCCCAAGATGAGCGACACCATGACCGAAGGGGTAATGGCGAAGTGGCATAAAAAAGTTGGCGATAAAGTTAAAAGTGGAGATGTACTTGCTGAAGTAGAAACCGATAAGGCGACTATGGATCTTGAATCCTACTGGGATGGCACCATCCTGTTCATTGGTGTAGAAGAAGGTAAGGCTGTTCCGGTTGATGCCGTAATTGCTGTAATCGGAAAAGAAGGCGAAGATTATAAAGCTGCTCTTGATGCAGAAGGTGCTGCGGCTCCTGCTACAGAAGAGAAAGCTGCCGAAAAACCTGCTGAAGAAAAAGAAGCTCCTAAAGCGGAATCAGGCGCAGCAGCATTAACAGATGCAGACCTTGAAAAAATGGGTGTAACTGTTGTTCGCATGCCTTTATTAAGTGATACGATGACTGAAGGCGTAATTGCTGAATGGCATAAAAAAGTAGGTGATAAAATTAAAAATGATGATATCCTGGCTGATGTAGAAACCGATAAGGCAACTATGGAAGTAATGGGCTATGCTGATGGTACCTTATTGCATATTGGTGTAGAAAAAGGTGCTGCGGCAAAAGTAAACGGTATTATTGCGATTGTTGGTCCGGAAGGAACAGACATCAGTGGCATCCTGAATCAGGGTGATGCTCCTGCTAAACCTGCTGCTGATCAAAAATCTGATGCGCCTGTTAAGGAAGCGGCTTCATCTGAGCCTGCTGCTGAAGAGGTTGCTGAACCGGCATCTGCTGATGGCTCACGCCTTAAAGCATCTCCTTTAGCGAAGAGAATTGCTAAGGAAAAAGGTATTGATCTTGCTCAGGTATCTGGTAGTGCCGATGGTGGTCGTATCATTAAAAAAGATATTGAAAACTTTAAACCAGCTGCTGCTCCGGCAAAATCTGCTGACGCTGCTCCTACAGAAAAATCAGCTCCTGCATTAGCTGCTTATATCGGTGAAGAGAAATTTACGGAGAAACCAGTTTCTCAAATGCGTAAAGTGATTGCGAAACGTTTAAGTGAAAGCTTATTTACTGCACCGCATTTCTATCTTACTATGAGCATTGATATGGATGCTGCTATTGCTGCGCGTGCTAAAATGAACGACTTCTCTCCTGTGAAGTTATCATTCAATGACATGGTGGTTAAAGCTGTGGCTGTAGCGTTAAAACAACACCCTAATGTTAACTCTTCCTGGAGAGGTGATGTGATTCGTTACAATGAGCATGTAAACATTGGTGTTGCTATTGCAGTTGAAGACGGATTATTAGTTCCTGTGGTACGTTTTGCTGATGGTAAATCATTGTCGCGTATTTCTGCAGAGGTTAAGGATTTCGCACAACGTGCAAAAGCTAAAAAACTGCAACCATCTGATTGGGAAGGTTCAACCTTCACTGTATCTAACTTAGGTATGTTTGGTATTGATGAGTTTACTGCCATCATTAATACTCCTGATTCTTGCATTCTAGCTATCGGCGGAATCTCTCAGGTACCAGTAGTTAAAAATGGTGCTGTTGTTCCTGGTAATGTAATGAAAGTTACATTGAGCTGTGATCACCGTACGGTTGATGGCGCTACAGGTGCTGCATTCTTACAAACATTCAAAGCGTTATTAGAAGAACCAGTTAGATTACTGATTTAACAATTTCCTGAATATATTTAAAAAGCTGCTCCGGCAGCTTTTTTTATGCCTTTTAGTTTTTGTACTTTTGCACCCATGTCAAATATCAAACCGTCTTTAGCAAAAGGAACACGTGATTTTTCCCCTCAGGAAATGGTGAAACGTAATTATATTTTTGATACCATCAAAAAGGTATTTAAGAAATATGGTTATGCAGAAATACAAACTCCTGCAATGGAAAATCTGTCGACCTTAACGGGTAAATATGGTGATGAAGGTGACAAGCTAATTTTTAAAATCCTTAATTCGGGTGATTACTTATCAAAGGCCAATACGGATCACCTTACCGCTTTAAATTCCAATGCGCTGATCTCGTCGATTAGTGAAAAGGCATTGCGCTATGACCTTACTGTGCCCTTTGCACGTTATGTAGTGATGCACCAGAATGATATCGCATTACCTTTCAAACGTTTCCAGGTGCAGCCGGTATGGCGTGCCGACCGACCGCAGAAAGGACGTTACCGCGAATTTTATCAGTGTGATGTAGATGTTGTTGGATCGGAGAGTTTGTTGAATGAGGCAGAATTTGTGCTGATTTACCAGGAAGCGCTTACTAATCTTGGGATGACAGATTTCACGATTAAGATCAACAACCGTAAAATCCTCTCGGGAATTGCGGAGATTATCGGAAAACCGGAACTGATCGTAGATATGACTGTAGCGATTGATAAACTGGATAAAATCGGATTGGACGGAGTAACTAAAGAATTACTGGAGCGGGGATTTACTGAAGGCGAGATTGATCAGCTTAAACCTGTTATTCTACTCGAAGGATCTAATCCTGAGAAATTGGAGAGTTTAAAAACAGTATTGGCAGGATCTGTTATCGGACTAAAAGGGATAGAAGAGCTGGAAACTGTTTTTGGCTACGTAAAAGCCTTGTTAGCGAACAGCAGTCTGAAAGAGCCTGACCTGGAACTGGATATTACATTGGCGCGTGGTTTAAATTACTATACAGGATGTATTTTTGAAGTGAAAACCAACGAAGCTAAAATGGGCAGTATTTGTGGTGGTGGTCGTTATGATGATCTTACTGGAATGTTCGGATTAAAAGGGCTGACGGGTGTAGGAATTTCTTTTGGAGCTGACCGGATCTATGATGTGCTGGAAGAATTAAATCTTTTCCCTGAGTCTGCCGCCGCTGGTACAAAAGTGCTGATCAGTAATTTTGATGCTGCTGCGGAATTGTATGCGTTGCCATTGTTACAGCAAATGCGGGAGGCAGATCTCGCTGCAGAACTATACCCTTCGTCTGCTAAGCTTAAAAAACAAATGAGTTATGCAGATGCGAAAGCTATTCCTTATGTCATCCTGATTGGTAGTGATGAAATGGAAAGCGGGCAGCTGACCCTAAAAAATATGCAATCCGGAGATCAGCAAAAGCTATCAGCTCCGGATTTGATTGCCTTACTAAAGGCAGAATAAAATTGAACCCTGAAGTATTAGCCTTAATTGGCTAATACTTCATCAAGGAACATTAACATATGTTTCCAGGATCTTTTTGCTGCAAGCTCATTATAGGCTGCACCTTTTGAGTTGTCATTGCCGGCTTCCGGTTCAGTAAAAGAGTGTACTGCATTCGCATAATACACCATTTGCCAATCAGCCTTTGCAGTTCTCATTTCCTGCTGGAAGGCTAAAATCTCAGCCGTAGGTTCAAAAGGATCGTCGGCTCCATGCAATACCAGTACTTTTGGCTGGATAGGATTGATCACGCGCGCAGAGTCGCGCGCAAGTCCCCCGTGAAAGGAAACTATCCCTTTAACAGGAAAATTCATTCTGGCAGTTTCAATTGCACCCGTACCGCCAAAGCAATAACCAATAACAATAATCTTTGACGCATCTGCACCGGACTTGATCAGTTCCTGCATGGCGAGCTCAATTCTTTTATGATAAGCCGTGATATTCTTTTTATAATAACCTGCACGTTCACCCGCAGTTTTAGTATCCGTAGGATAATTTCCTTCCCCATAAATATCAGCTATAAAAGCGTGATAACCCAGTTTAGCTAAATCGTCTGCCACGTTTTTGGAATGTTTGTCTATTCCTTTCCATGCCGGCAGGATAAGGATACCAGCTTTGTTTGTATTTCCTTTTGCAGGTGCAGCAGCAAAACCATTTAGTTTTTGCGCGCCATCTTTGTAGACTACAGGTTTAAGCTGTGCGTATGTGGCAGATACCAAAACTGTAAGGGCAATAGTCAGTAATTTTTTCATCTTATTTTTTTAATATAACAGCTATAAATTAACAATGTTTGGCTCAACGTGCTGCCATGTATTTTTGCAGTTTGCCGGTTGCGGTTTTTCTTACTTTATTTTTTAGAAAAGGTGTCCATCCCAGCAATAGCCCTGAAAGGCCTAATGCCTGTCTTGACCAGGTATAAAAATTAAAATGATCATGGTGCCGGATAATTTTGCCATTTTCAAAAATGAATGAGGCTTTGACCTTGTTTACTACCTTATTTCCCGTTCCGGAAAATGTGTAGCTGGCAATCCATTCTGCAGTTCCTGTTCTTTCATCAGCTTTGATCTTGCCAAAGGTAATGGCCATATCACGACTGCCGCCGATCAGCATCTCCCACATACTCCTTACCTGTAGCGCATCAAGATCTCCAAAAGCAGGATCATTGAATGTGGCCTTGTCTGCATAACTGTTTTGCATGGCCTCAATATCTTTTTGCTGAAAGCTGGTATAAAAGTGATGGATTAATTGTTCGTTGTTATTCATCTTTGCTTGGGTTGAAACTAATATAGTCTATAAAACAAACAAAACAAATCATTGTTAATCAATAAAAAAGGATAAATTATGCGGTCAATCTGGAAAGGTGCAATAGGGTTTGGATTAGTAAATATTCCTGTGAAATTGTTTTCGGCAGTGCAGAACAGTCATCTTGATCTGGATATGCTGGACAGTAAAGATCATTCCAGGATAAAGTTTCAGCGTATAAACGAGAGTACAAAAAAAGAGGTGCCCTTTGATAAAATTGTAAAAGGATATCTGCTAAACGAGCAATATGTAATTGTAGAAGACCAGGACTTCGAAGATGCGAGTCCGGAGAAAACAAAGCTCATTGAACTGGAGAACTTTGTGGATATTGATGAGATCAATCCGATTTATTACGAGACTTCTTATTATGCGGAACCTGAAAAACAGGGAAAAAAGGCTTATGCATTACTTTTAAAAGCATTAGTCAAATCCAAGAAAGCAGGCGTAGCCAGATTTGTGCTGCGCAGCACGGAGAACTTATGTGTAATTCATCCCCTGGGCGACTTTCTGGTGGTCACTAAAATTCGTTTTCAGGAAGAAATCCGCTCTTATGATGATCTGGAGCCCGTAGATTCCGCTACTGTAAGTAAGAAAGAACTGGATGTGGGACTAGCGTTGATTAAACAATATACTGCTGATTTTGATATCAGTAGCTTTAAGGATGAATACAGCAAGGAGCTCTTAAAGATTATCAAGGCCAAGGCTAAAGGTAAAAGAGCTACCGTGAAAAAATTGAAGCCCAGAGAAGAAAGTGGGGATGATTTATATAGTCAGCTGATGCAGAGTCTCGGGAACAGGAAAGGTGCCTAATAAAGCTTTCCTGAGAGAATGCCTTCAATACGATCAAGCAGATCATCAATATCAAATGGTTTAGCCAAAAAACCATTTGGTTTGAATTCTCCATGTTCTACATTTTCTTCAGTATATCTCGCAGAGATCATTAATACAGGTATATGCTCGGTTTGGGTATCAGACCTGAGCAATTTTAATAAATCCCTGCCATCGGCATCTGGCAACATAATATCGAGAATAATTAGATCTGGTTTAACCTGCTCAATATGAATCAGCATATCGGCACTTTTATTTAAACCAGTTACTTTATAAGACTCACTTTGTAATATAAGTGTGATCACGTCCAAAATGGCGTGGTTATCTTCAATAACTAGTACGTTTTTGCAGGCGGTAGAACTTTTGTCCAAAGGGATAGGTTTAGACTGCAAATATATTTAACTCTGTTGATTATGTTCACTTGTTTTGAAATTTTTATAAACAAAAACGTTGTAAAGGGTTTTTAGTGGCTGTTGGCCGTTTTTACAACTAATATGATTAAATATTTAAACCTTTTTAATTGTCATGTGTCTTATAAGTGAGTTTTAGGTTAGGAAAAGGTACGGTTGTGGCGACTGTACCTTTCTTATTTTACCTGGTAGGTGGTAATTTTTTTTGCCATGCCTTTAAAAAGGATCAAATGAAAAGGATACATCGCATACCAATAAATTCTTCCCCATAAGCCGGATGGCCGGAAAGTAGCTATTTGAGAAAGGAATGATTTACCATGATGGTTAATGATCTTAAGTTCCAGCCAGGCTTCACCAGGAACTTTCATTTCTGCATATAATAGCAATCGTGTGTTTTTTTTATCGGCGAGTAATACACGCCAGAAATCAAGTACATCTCCTGCCTGTAAAGAAACATTGCTGGTACGTCCACGTCTTGTGCCTACGCCGCCAAATAATTTATCCAGAAAACCCCTTAGGTTCCAGAGCCAGTCCAGATAATACCATCCCCTGGTTCCCCCTATGCCCCAGATGTTCTCAAAAACTTCTGCTGCTTCCCGCTCAAATGGCATTTTCACTTTATATTCCAGGGTACCTTTCTGCGGCACTTTAACCTGATCCATAAAAGTGCTGTCAAGATATCCCCTGTTTAAAGCATCTTTCCAACTGGAAACGATAGAATTCTGCTCAATTTTTTCGAAAGCCAGTTTCAGGGCTTTTTTATAGCTGACGCATATTCTGGGAACTACTTCTTTAATCAGTTCATCTTTACAAACCACCTCGTTCTTCATACTGTCTACCAGGCTGCGGGCCAAAGAATAGGGTACGCTGGTCACCAGGTTGAGCCATAATGATGATAATTTAGGGGTCAGCACAGGTACGGTAATAATCCATCGTTTCAGATTTCTTGATGCGGCATACTCCAGCATCATCTGTTTGTAGGTCAGTACATCCGGGCCACCAATATCGAAGGTTTGATTAAATGCTTTTTCGTTCATCAGGATACCGTTCAGATATCCCAGAACATCACGAATCGCGATTGGCTGACAAAGGGTGTTAACCCATTTGGGTGCGACCATCACAGGTAGTTTCTCCGTAAGATCGCGTATAATCTCAAATGAGGCACTGCCAGAACCAATAATAATTGCAGCACGCAGTATGGTATAGGCAATGCCGGATTTCTTTAGTTCTTTCTCTACTGCCAGCCTTGAGGTCAAATGTTTGGAGAGATCCTCATCATTTACAATTCCCGTCAGGTAAATTAACTGGCGGCATTTAGTTTTCTGTATTGCTTTTACAAAATGCATGGCAGATTCGAACTCCTGTTCGGAGAATTTGTCGCCACTGGAAGACATCGAATGCACCAGATAATAAGCTGCATCAATGTCTTCGGGAATGCTGTTCAGGCTTTCAGGCTGCAGTAAATCTCCTGTGATGATTTTGACCTTATCCCCAAAATCAGATTCCTCAGCAAACCGGCGTTTGTCGCGCACCATACAAACAACTTCATGTCCCTGTTCTAATAACACAGGTAATAATCTTGTTCCTATATAGCCATTGGCGCCAGTCAGCAGGATTCTCATGCCACATGTGGTTTAAATGTATCCGTTTTAACTGTTGCTTTTAGTTCCTGAAGGATAGTATATAAACCGAAGTTTGTACGATTCACATAAATAAAGTGTTTGACACCCCTTGCCTGTTTAAATTCAGGCATTTTAGCAATTTTTTCCCCATAAGCATACAGCTGTGTGAAAAAGTCGGGCTCACTAAAATCAAAGGTGCTGCTCAGATATGGTTTAGCAAAAAGCTGAATCATTTCCAGATAAGCTTTATAATAGAACTCTATCTGCGCTTCATTATCTGTAGCATGAATCATTTCCAGTTTCCTGAATGCGGCTATCGTTTTTGCTTTATCATTTACTACGTCAGATGAGATCAGAGAAAAGAATGGGATATAAAAATCATCAGGCATTTCTTTAATACAGCCAAAGTCTATCACCCCTAATTTTTCATCAGGCGTAATCATAAAATTCCCGGGATGCGGGTCGGCGTGTACCGCACGCAATTCATGCTGCTGAAAGTTATAGAAATCCCATAAAGCCTGCCCTATCTTATTTTTAAGTTCCTGCGAAGGATTGGTCTTAAGAAATTCTTTGAGATGAAGCCCGTTTATCCAGTCCATCGTAATGATGCGTTTTCCGGAAAGTTCAGGGTAATAAGTCGGGAATACTACATTGTCCAGATCTTTACAAGCATTCGTTATTTCGATAGATCTGCGTACCTCCAGTTCATAATCTGTTTCTTCCAGTAAGCGCTCTTCTACTTCTTTAATATATATGTTCAATTCCTTTTCACTCATTCCCAGTAACCGGAAGGCGAAAGGTTTTACTAGTTTAAGATCAGAAGAGATACTATCTCCCACACCAGGATACTGAATTTTTACAGCTAATTTCTTACCCTTTAGTTCAGCCTCATGAACCTGCCCAATAGATGCGGCATGTGTGGAATTAATATTGAAACGATCATAAATAGTCTCTGGCGTTTTACCGAAATTCTTTGTAAAGGTTCTTACGATAAGCGGACCTGATAATGGAGGTGCATTATATTGCGACTGAGTGAATTTATCTACGTATGATTTGGGCAGGATATTTTTATCCATGCTCAACATCTGTGCGATTTTAAGCGCACTGCCCTTCAGCTCACTTAATGACTTATAGATATCGGTAGCATTGTCCTCATTCAGCTCATCGCGACCCAACTGAGGATTAAAAAGCTTTTTTGAATAATGTTTAATGTAATTGCCGCCAATCTGGAATCCTGTTTTCACAAATTTGGCTGAGCGCTCAACCTTTGTTACAGGAATACTATTCTGTTCATCCATGTTTTATGCTTTCCTCATTTTTTCTGCGAATTTCCCATTTCGGGACAGGAACTTACCATATTCGAATAGGTTGTCCAGCGGCGAACGCTGAAATAAGTCGAACGTCACATTAATACCTTTTTCAATTGCCTCATCTGTTTTCTCGAATCCGGCACTATCATCATTCACCCAAAAATTAACAATAAAAGCAAACTGTATCCAGAGTGCATCTTTATATCGTTTTGTTAAAAACTTGCGGTCGGCCAGCTCACCACTTTCCAAACCTTCACTGATCAGCCCCTCGGCAAAATTTTCAAAGATTGGTTTAACTCCTGTAAGTGCTTCAGGTGTTGCAAAACGTGTGGTATGTTTTTTTAAGCTGTAGATGACAAAGCTGCGTTGTTTCTTCAGTAATTCTACATAACTGTAGAAAAATGAAAGCATGCGGTCTCTGGAAGAATATTCACTCCAGATTTGCTGCTGCTGTATATTATCAATGGTTTCTGCAGTAAGCTCTACCCAGATTGTTTTTTCTATACTATCAAATGAAGCATAGAATTCATAAAATTCTGCCTCAGAAATTTTTAGCTTTTTGACGAAGCTATATACAGATTTAGGCTGTTCATCATGTGTAAGTACATAATCAATATATCCATTTTTTATTTGCTGTGCATTTGCCATGAGTATAGATTTTAATCATTGATTTACAACAGTTACCATGCCATATTTTTGTATAAATCTCCTAATCAGGCTATTTACGTCATATAATGGCAATGTTACCTGGCAGTTGTTCCAATTGCACTTATTTCATTACTTTTGCATTGCAATTGAGAAACAAGCGTCAACATATCAACCGGATCATCGGATTCTTTTTGCTTTGCGTATTTAGCATCGCATTAACACCATGGAGTTCTCTTCATCACCATGAAGAGGAGGAGGAAAACTGTGTGGAGTATGGAAAGGTTTGTATGCACAAGGTGCATGTAAGCAGACAAGCGCACAATTGTTTGATTTGTTCAGCGCATTTCGAAAAGGATTATCACAACAATCCTGTCTTCCATAAAGTTATACTCGAAAGTAAAGCCGCAGATGAAAGAAATGGTGTTAAAACCAGTGCTGCTTATACTGTTCTTATAGGTTCTTCCCTTCGCGGTCCCCCTCTATCTTAAGCTGCTGCCAGCAGATCGTTTATCCGCTACAGCGCAAGCATTCTTACTAATTATCATGATTTTATCAGTATGTATATTTCATTTCGTTAACAGATTTCTGTTGCGTTTTCTGGATTTACATTTGAAATAAGAATACACCTGATTGATTTTAATTAGTACCCGGGACATGAATAAAAATTCATGACTAGTCACCAAATTACAAATAAATTATTCCAATGATGCCCTCATCAGCATTGCTGCTTTGCAACAGCGATGATTATAAGATGATAGCTTCATTACTTTTTTAAAACAATATATTTTTATGAAAAAGATACATCTATTATTAGTTGTACTATTATCAGTGTTTGCCTTCAGCAGCACTTACGCAGCCGATCTGATTGAATTAAAAGGTAAAATTATAGATGCGGGTACAAAATCCGGTTTACCAGGTGCTACAATATCTATTCCGGATTTGAATAAATCGGCATTATCCAATGAAAACGGGGATTTTGTATTTAGAAATGCACCCGCACGCGGACGTTTTCTTGTTCAGGTAAGGTATGTAGGTTATAAAACGATTACCCAAATTGTTGATTTTGCAAATCCCGGAGCTTTTGAATTCGCTTTGGAAGAGAGCGTAATTGAAGGCAGAGAAGTTGTCATTACAGGTTCTCCCGGGAGTTCGGATAACCGTAAAAACAGTACTTCTATATCCACCGTTAGTAAGGCAGATCTGTTACGTCACCCATCTACAAACTTAATTGATGCACTTTCACGCGTGCCTGGTGTATCACAGGTAACTACCGGACCGGCAATTTCGAAACCAGTTATCCGTGGTCTAAGTTATAATCGCGTTGTTACGTTGAACAATGGGGTGAAACAGCAAGGACAACAATGGGGTGATGAACATGGTATTGAGATTGATCAGTATAGCGCAGACCATGTGGAAATTTTAAGAGGACCTGCAAGTTTAATGTATGGATCTGATGCATTGGGTGGGGTAATCAACATCCTTGATGGCCCATCTGCTCCGGAAGGAACATTAAGAGGTGAGTTTTTAACTAATTATGCAACAAACAACGGACTGACCGGTAGCTCCCTGATGTTGCAAGGTAATGAAAATGGTCTGGTTTATAAGGTCAGAGGCTCATACAAGAATGCATATTCCTACAAGACACCTATAGGTTATGTGCCTAATTCCGGATTTAACGAAAGTAATTTCGAAGGACAAATCGGCCTGAATAAAAAATGGGGTTATGCCCATTTAGATGCATCCAGCTTCCGTACAAATATTGGCTTCTATGAGCCTGCGAGAAATGATGCCGGCGAGTTGATCAGTGAAGATGGAGATACATTTACTGATGCACAAAATAAAGACCGCAGCTTAGCTTATCCTAAGCAGGATATCCGTCATTATAAAATCGCTTTAAACAGTAATATCCTGTTGGGTGATGGAAGCTTAAAAGCTACTTTAGGTTATCAGCATAACCTGCGCAGAGAACTGGAAGAAGAAGGAGCTGGCAATGCTTTATTTCTCAACAGCTATACTTATAGCTACGACTTGAAATATTCCTTTAAAGAAGTAAATGGCTGGGCACCTGTAATCGGTATTGCGGGCGAATATATCCATAGCTTAAATACTACAGGTGAAGAGCAGCTGATTCCTGATTTTGATACACAGGCTTTTGGCGGATTCGCTTATGTGAAAAAAACATGGGGGAACAATACCTTTAATGCTGGTGCCCGTTTTGATTATAGAAAAATGACAGGTAAAGCTTTTAGTGGAGATTCTGAGTTTGACGCTTTCAAAAATCAATTTTCACATGTTACCGGTGCTTTGGGTTATACCCATGAATTTAACGATGCCCTGAGTTTCAAAGCAAATGCAGGAAGTGCATTCCGTGCGCCAAATGTGGCGGAGTTAGCTTCAAATGGTGTGCATGAAGGTGTATTTCGTTATGAGGTAGGTAATGCTGCCCTTAAACCTGAGCAAAGTTATCAGTTTGATGCTTCTTTTGATTACCAGAATCAGTATGTCAGTGCAAGTTTAGGTGGCTTTGCCAATTATATCAACAATTATATTTATTACAGCAATAGCGGTCAGTTAAGAGAATCGGGTGGTGATGAATACCCTGTGTATAATTTTGTGCAGGATAACGCTTTTCTACGCGGTATAGAAGCATCCTTAACTTTACACCCGGTTAGCTTCATACACTTTGAAAATGGATTCTCTTACACAAGAGCAACCAACCGTACAACAAAGGAGTCCCTGCCGTTTATTCCGGCTGCTGCTTTACGTAATGAATTACGCTTTGAGCCGAAAATTGCCGGCACGACTAATTCTTATCTTTCTGTTGGCATTGACAACTTTTTTAAGCAGACTAAGATTGATAGTTTTGAGCAGGCATCCTCAGGGTATACCTTGTTGAATGCAGCAATCGGTACCACATTAAAACTGAGTAAATCTCAGGATATCACTCTGTATGTGTCGGGTAAAAATCTGCTGAACAAAGCTTATTATGATCATTTGAGTCGTTTTGCACCGGGACGTCTAAGTACTGAAGACTCGAGTTTTGGTATTTATAACCAGGGCCGTAACGTAACTTTTGGGGTGAACCTGCCCTTTACATTGAAAAAATAGAAGGTAACAATACAATAACAAAGCCCTGTTTCTTAATCAGAAGCGGGGCTTTGTTGTAAAATATGCGTTAATTAGAACTTTCGGAGGCCTGCAAATGTTTGTAGGTTAAACCAGGTTTGATATGTTCAGAAAATTCTTGTCATTTGCTCTTTGCTCATTTTGTCTTTCATTTTCTGCTTTGGCGCAGAAGGTGGATACGTTGTCTATTACGCTCGAGAATGTTAAATATGCTTATCCGGTAAAATATATGCCTATCCATACAGAGGGACAGGATATTCGGATGGCGTATATGGATATTCCGGCTGTACAAAATGCGAATGGCAGAACCGTTGTACTTTTCCATGGTAAAAACTTCGGTGGTTATTACTGGACAAACGTAATTAAAGCTTTGACCGGACGCGGGTTCAGGGTAATTGTGCCTGATCAGGTTGGTTTCGGGAAGTCGTCCAAGCCCTTTATTCATTACAGTTTCCACCAGATGGCCAGATGGAATAAAGCCTTGCTGGATACTTTAGGTATACAAAGGGCAAATATTCTTGGACATTCAATGGGTGGAATGCTGGCCACACGTTTTGCGCTGATGTATCCGCAAACGACAGAGAAATTGCTGTTGGAGGATCCTATTGGATTAGAAGATTACCGTCAGTTTGTTCCTTATGCAACTACGGAGGAGCAGTACAAAACTGAACTGAAGTCGACCGCAGAAAGCATCAAAAAATATTACCAGAGCTCTTATTTCACTATGTGGAAGCCGGAGTACGATGAGCTGGTCAGGATAGGGAGTGGTGTTACCTTCAGTGCGGATTATCCGCGTTGGGCAAAGGTTGCAGCGATGACGTTCACCATGATTTATGAGCAACCTGTAGTCTATGAGTTCCCCAATATCACAGTACCTACCGTTTTGTTTATCGGTAAAGAGGATAAAACAATTGTTGGCAAAGGTTTATTGAGTCCGCAGGAACAAGCTTTACATGGTCAATATAAATTACTGGGCAAACAGACTGCTGCAAAAATCCCGAAAGCTAAACTCATAGAATTTGAAGGCAGCGGGCATATTCCGCATCTGGAAATACCCACTGAATTCATTGTTGCACTGTTAGGCAGCCTGTAGTTATTTTTTGGCAGGATCCTGTGAAAATGTCTCTGCCAGTATGCGGTATAAATCAGGATGTTTCTCCTTAAACTGATCAGGTTTTTCGAAGAAGTATTCTGATACCACGGCTAAAAACTCTGCCTCATTCGTGATTGCATAAGGATTGATATCTGATTTTCCCTGTTCAATTTTATTGATTTCCTGGTGGATAAGCTTTACCCAGGGAATGATATACTGATGGGGCATCAGGTTTTCAGGGATGCCATCCGTGGCACCATCAGATTTATCCAGCAGATGTACAAACTCATGGATAGCTGTATTTTCCTTATCAGCAGAAATAGAGAAACCCTGGCGTAGCGCAGAACGGGACAGGATCATTTGTCCATTCATATATCCCGTGCCTACCATTCCCAAAATGCTGCGGTCGCCCCCCTCAAATTGAAAGTCCTTATTGAAAGTATCTGGATATAAAAGTACACTGCTCAGGTTCTGATACTTCCAGTAATCAAATCCGAAAGTCGGGATGACAGCACTTGATGCAATAAGCACACGGTCTATCGGTTCTATTTCTATGCCTACACCTTCAATGCGTACATCATTTAAGAAGGCCTGTACCAGCTTTTCAAATTTCATGCGGTCAGTGTGATCAAGATGCTGATAATACGCAACATGGTCTGCCAAAAGCTGACTCATGTCACTTTCCGCTACTGGATTTACAGTAATTAATTTCGGCTTCTTTTTTCTAAAAATGAAGTACATCGCAATCAGGAGTACTGCAATCAATATCAGGTAAGGCATCATTTATTTAGCTCCCAGTATTTCTAGTTGAGTGATAATGTGTGCCTGAGTAATAGGATAGGGCTTTTCGTTAACTATAGCTTCATAAACGGCATCGAACAGCGGTAAATAGGTGGCTGCATCCGATGGAATCAGTTCCTGCGTTTTATCTCCGTTTTTATTGATCAGTGTCAGCTTTCCCTCTTTTCCCTTTGCTTCTATTCCGAAACCAGGTTCATTCGGTTTGATGCCTAATAGTAATTGCTCTTCCTGTACATCTGCCCTGTCTTTAACAAAACTTCCATTTTCTCCATGTAATACAAAAGCAGGTTGCACATCTGAGATCAGCATGTTGGAATGAACAAATACATTTACACTGTCAGGATAGGCCAGGTGAATAGAAAAATAGTCGTCTACCTGAGTATTCTTCCTGTTTTTTCCCAATATCTTATGAAAACTGTCTGGTTTGCCAAAAATGCTCAGCACCTGGTCAAGCAAATGCGGACCGAGGTCATATTGTAGTCCGCTCGCCGCCAAAGGCTCTTCTTTAAAGCTTTTTACACCAATGGCTGCTTTATACCTGTCAAATCTAAAATGAACCTCTGACAGTTTTCCTAATGTGCCTGCTGAGATGATATTTTTCACAGCCGTAAAGTCACTGTCCCATCTTCTGTTCTGATAAACAAAAACTTTTTTATCCAGCTTCTCTGCCAGTTCGAAAATTTCAACCGCTTCTGCAGCAGTGGCAGTAAATGGCTTTTCTACCAGAATATGTTTTCCTGCATTTAATGCTTGTTTAGCATAGTCGTAGTGCGTGAAATTTGGCGTATTAATTACAATTAAATCAATTGTTTCGTCAGCCAGTAATTCTTCTGTGCTGTTATAACTAATGATTCCCGGATAGTCTTTTTCTGCAGCTTTCTGATTCCGTTCAGCAACCGCATGCAGTTTAAATCCAGGATGCGCTTGAAGAAAAGGACCCTGAAATACCTTGCCTGACATGCCATAAGCCATAAGGCCTGTTGAGATTACTCTATCCATTTATATCTGTTTTTATCTGCTAAATTAACCAATCCTGAAGATTAAGGTTTAATTATAATGTCATAAACCTTGCTATAGTTCCTATCTTTGTAATATGAAACCCGCAGAAACTAATGCAAAATGGAAGATCCTGCAGCAAAAAATTGCTCAGGAGTTCGACTCAGATATACCGGATTTAAAAGTAATATTATTCTTAATTGGTGTTCAGGAGTTGGGCAAGGGGCCGGGGAAATACAGTAAACGTCAGAAAGAAGAGCTGATGCATATTGCTACCTGCCGCTTACTAAGTGAGATGGGCTTTTATGAATTGGAGGGACTTGATCAGGATGGATGGCCACACTGGAAGCTGGTAAAGGCTGTGCCTTCCTTTGCGATGATGGAACAGGAAATGCTGCTAAAATCTCTGGCTATCCTGTATTTTGAAGATATCTATCAATAACATACAGATAGATCCGATATTCTTTTACATAAAAAAACCGGATGCCATAGGCATCCGGTTTTTTTATAAGTGATCTATAAGACTAGTTAGCTTGTGCAGCTGCTTCTTTTTTCAACTGATCATTTGCAACAATCACAACTTCAACCCTACGGTTAGCTGCTCTTCCTGCATCAGTAGTATTATCTGCAATTGGCTCAGCGAATCCTTTACCAGCTGTAGTTAAACGTGATGAAGGAACACCCTGTGCTACAGCATAAGCTTTAACAGCCGCAGCTCTTTTCTGAGAAAGACCCAAGTTATAAGCTTCTGTACCTTTGTTATCTGTGTGTCCAATAATTTTAATCTCTGTGTTTGGATATTCGTTCAATGATCCGGCTAAAGATTTAACATTATCTTTCGCTTGTGCTTTTAGATTTGCACTGTCAAAATCAAACAAAATACCACTGTCAAATTTAACGATGATACCTTCACCTTCACGTGTTACTTCTGCATTTGGTATAGCAGTTTTGATTTCAGCAGCTTGTTTGTCCATTCTTTTTCCAATGAAACCACCAGCAGTACCACCAACAGCACCACCAATAATAGCTCCAACTGCAGTATTACCAGCTTTTTTACCAATGATAGCGCCTAATACACCACCAGCAGCAGCACCAATACCAGCACCTTTTTGAGTTTTTGTTAAACTATCGCATCCTTGAAATGCCATCGTAGTCATTGCCAGAGCGATACTAAATGTTGCTATTTTAAATTTTGAAGTAATCATGGTCATTATATTTTTTGTTAATACAGGCAGTAAATCAAACCTAATGCCAAGTATAGGTTTTTTAACATTTATTGTATTAAAACAGAAATATTGCATGAATCAAGATGAACAATTGTCATGCTCAAGGCAGGTTTTGTTTAACTGACTACAATTCTATACAACAAATTATCCCGAAAAGTATGTTTCCAGTTCGTTTAAGGTGTTTTTGTCAGTATGGAGGTCTTTAATTATCTTTCCTTTTTCAAATAATATAATACGGCTGCAAACATCTGTCACATGATTAAGATCATGACTGGAGATTAATGTGGTTAATTTGTGGCTGCCTGTTAAGGACTTAAGATGTGTTTTAAGTCGGATTTGAGTTGTGGGATCAAGATTTGCAAAAGGCTCATCCAGAATCAGCAGCTCCGGCTGTTGCATTAGTGCTGCAGCGATACCCACTTTATTCTGATTTCCTTTGGAAAAATCTCTGATATACTTGCCATTATCCAGGATCTCACCGTTAAAAAACTCTTCATATTGATGGAGGTAGGATTTTACATCGGTTTCCGTCATCTGATGCAGGGAGCCGATAAATATAAAGTACTCTTCCGGGGTAAGGTAATCAATCAGGAAACCCTCATCAAGATAAGAAGCAGTATAATTTTTCCATTGGTCATTACCCGCAACATTTTGCTGCTTTGATAAAATTTCCCCGGCATCCGGACGGATCAGGTCGAGCAGCATTCTGAATAGTGTAGTTTTACCTGCACCATTGTTGCCTACAACGCCAATCGTTTCTCCTTCATTCACAGACAAATATTCAATATTTACTACTGTCCGGTCAGCGTAAGTTTTTTTAAGGTTGTTTATTTCTAAGATCATGATTGTTCTCTAAAGCCTTCAGCAATTGTATATTTTCTTTTGTTAAATTCTTTCACCAGGAAGGTCAGCCACAATTCGCGGGTAAAAAAGCCTGCAATACCTAATATAGCGATTCCTGCCAGGCCCCAATAGGGATTACCTATCGCGGTCAGTGGTATATATATGACATAAGGCGATAAGAGCAGGGGGATTGACATGATCATTGAAGTAGCCCCAACTCCCTGCCAGTTAAAGCTGGCTCCTTTTTTCAAGTCTATATACTTGAAATTGCGCGTTGCAAAATAGAGGACGATGACCGTGCCTATTCCGATATTGTAGAAATAGGCCGCAAACTGTACTGCCAGTATTTTCCAGCTCATCAAACCGTATAGACTTGTGATAATAGTCAGTAACGTGGAGGAGATGGTCAATAGTAGGAATTTAGCCCTGAAAAAGGTTCTGATATTAGTTTTATTAGCCAACATCCCATCAAACTCTGCTCCCTGCCATCCAAACATAAATTGTCCGTAAAGTATGATCATATTACCTGTCATAAATATGGCGGGAAAAAGCAGCATCCAGAACTGATTATTGTCGATCACGTCTTTTTTGTAAAGCAAAATACCATAGAATAGGAAGATAAGCCCTTTAGATACTGTCGCTCGCGGACGTTTATTCCGTAATATCAATTTGATCTCCAGTGCTACCAATGTTCCGGCCTCACCAAACCTGTTCAGAAAAGGATAATCGGTACCCGTTTTTTTATGTGTACTTGATTTTAGTTCTTCGATATAAAGATTGTTATTCAGGTACTGCGCATTGATCATAAACATGGCTACGGCAAGAATAATGATCACCAGTCCAAACGCTGGTTGTAAGGCAATATAATGGAATACACTATTTGATAAAATCGCTATAGAGAGCACTTTGAAATATTCCAGTAAGCCCAGCGTAACCAGTAAGAAGAATCCTGCTAATACGATTTTTGCATTTCCGGCCGAGATCCTCTTAAAATACAGTGCGGCATAATTGTTAAAGATCATGAGGGAGAAAATGACCAGCAGATACATTATACATGCAAACGTACCATAATCATCGCTGATGATAAGGATACAAAATGGAAAGAATACGAGTAGTGGAATAATATTGAAGGCAGAGAAAAGAGCCCTGATATTTAAAAAATTTACCAGTTTACTGCGGGGAATATTAAGATGCAGGTAAGGTACAACAGCTAAGGTTGGCAGTTCCTGCATCTGGAGGCGTACAAGAAAATCTATTGCAAAAAAATAGAGTATCATGCCGTTAAATACCTCGACAGTATCTTTACCAGGCAGGAAATGTGCAATGAGGTTTTCCATTTGGTAACCTATCAGGATTGCTACCACGATAATGTACAGTGCCAGCAGACCCATAATTACCTGAGCAGCGATGACGCTGCCTTTTCCGCTTGATCTCCAGAAGCTGGTCCACTGGTGACTTAAAAAAGTTAAGAGCATAAATGTTTAGTAATTGTACTTGTCCTTCCAGTTTTGTTTTAGTTTTTCCCTCAGTTTATCTTCTGCAGGATTCTTTCCCGGATCATAGAGTTTGGTTCCGCTGATCAGATCCGGCAAATACTCCTGTGGGGCAAAATTCCCTTCATAGCCATGTGAATATTTATAATCTTTTCCATAGCCGATGTTTTTCATCAGCTTAGTGGGGGCATTTCTGATATGGAGCGGGACGGGCAGATTCCCGGTTTGTTTCACCAGTTGCTGTGCCTGGTTAATCGCTTCATAAGAGGCATTGCTTTTTACAGATGATGCCATATAGGTAACTGCCTGGGCCAGAATAATTCTTGCTTCAGGGTAACCGATCACATTTACTGCCTGGAAGCAATTGTTTGCCAATAATAAAGCATTGGGATTCGCATTCCCTATATCTTCAGAAGCGAGAATCAGAAGTCTGCGTGCAATAAAAAGGGGATCTTCACCACCTTCTATCATTCTTGCCAGCCAGTAAACCGCCGCATTGGGATCGCTGCCTCTGATTGATTTGATGAAAGCAGAAATAATATCATAATGCTGTTCTCCTGCTTTATCATACAACGCCAGATTTTGCTGTGCATGCTCCAGTACGTTCTCATTCGTGAGTACGATCTTTTTTCCGCCAATGCCATTCACTGCAATTTCCAATACGTTCAACAGTTTTCGGGCATCTCCGCCAGATAAACGGATGAGTGCTTCATGGTCTTTTATGGTGATATCTTTTTCTTTCAGGACTACATCCTGTTTGATCGCTGTATGGAGTAAACCTGACAGTTCTTTTTCGTCGAGCGACTTCAATATGTACACCTGTGAGCGCGACAATAGTGCGGAAATTACTTCAAAAGAAGGATTCTCTGTGGTAGCGCCTATCAGTGTAACTAAACCACGTTCTACAGCGCCCAATAAACTGTCCTGCTGAGATTTACTGAACCGATGGATCTCATCTATGAATAAGATGGGTAAACCCAGCAGACTGTCTTTCAACAAGGCGGCTTTATCAATCACTTCGCGGATATCTTTAACACCTGAATTGATGGCGCTCAGATTAAAAAAAGGACGATCTAAAGTCTGGGAGATAATATAGGCCAAGGTTGTTTTTCCCACTCCGGGAGGTCCCCAGAAGATCATGGAAGGCAATTGACCACTTTGAATAGCTTTTCGCAATACTGCATCGGGCCCTACCAGGTGCTGCTGACCAACATACTCGTCCAGATTTTGTGGACGCATGCGTTCTGCTAAAGGGGGTAGGTTCTGCATAATCATAAAGATAAAAAAACAGGAGCAACAAATATTGCTCCATGCTTGTGATTATTGTGAGTTTGGCGTTTCGCCAGCCACTTTAGGTTTCTTTTT
>Ga0247813_10000581_pt1 | contig 32535 bp, 21 predicted proteins | sample UWRJL169409C1_FD_180719 | JGI IMG/M metagenome (GOLD analysis project Ga0247813, IMG submission 180719) | Plant litter microbial communities from Arlington Agricultural Research Station in Wisconsin, United States - UWRJ-L169-409C-1 | ecosystem: Environmental > Terrestrial > Plant litter >... | reverse complement strand
CAATTCATACCAAATAAACCTTGCCATCAGACCAGCCCCGACCGAAAGGCCGAGCACCAATCCAAGACAAGGGGTCTTGGCATTGACTATTAAGCACACTGTTGAGTTCTCAAGGAGCGGACGCGCACCACCCGTTCACTCATTACTGAGCGTCTGGCGTGAGGCAACCGTTCAAACTTACCCGACTCGCTTCCCTGCGTCAACCCGCCGTTTCCAGCGCGTTAACCCGGTCAAGCGGGCCTGGTGAAGACTACCTGATCTTCGCGGCCCTCCGAACCACTCTCACGAGCGACTCGGGCCGATGCCAGACAGCGTGACCGCTGTCCGAACCAGGCTCTCGACACTACCAGTCCCAGGCGAGCCTGAGTAGACCTTCGTGCGGAGAAGTCAGGACCCCGGGACCAGCCACTTCGCGCCGGCTCCGAAGAGCTTCGCAGTGGTGTCTGTGCCTCCCTGTCGGGCTGACGTCGAGAACATTACGCGACGTCAGCCCTGCCGCCAAACCCGTCGACGGTGACCGCAGTCACCCCTGCGAGCCATCACTGCGCGGTCCGTGCATCCCCCTCGAGCCCACCCGGTCGCCGCCGGTCCGGGTGGCGACCGGGCACTCCCGGGGGCCGACCGCTCACCGCGCGCTGAACGCCGCGTCGAAGGCGGCATCGGGGGCGTCGAGCGCCAGACGTCGCACGAGCTCGAGCGCCTCGGGTGCGCCGACCAGCCGGTCCATCCCGGCGTCCTCCCACTCGATCGAGATGGGTCCGGTGTATCCGATGGTGTTGAGCATGCGGAAGGCGTCCTCCCAGGGGACGTCGCCGCGGCCTGTCGAGATGAAGTCCCAGCCCCGGCGTCCGTCGGCCCAGGCGAGGTGCGAGCCGAGGCGCGAGTTGCGACCGTTGTGCATCCGCTTCTTCGTGTCCTTGCAGTCGACGTGGTAGATCCTGTCCTTGAAGTCCCAGAGGAACCCGACGGGGTCGATGTCCTGCCAGACCATGTGGCTCGGGTCCCAGTTCAGGCCGAAGGCCTCCCTGTGCCCGATCGCCTCGAGGGTGCGGACCGTCGTCCAGTAGTCGTAGGCGATCTCGCTCGGGTGGACCTCGTGCGCGAACCTCACGCCCACCTCGTCGAAGACGTCGAGGATCGGGTTCCAGCGGTCTGCGAAGTCCTGGTAGCCGGCGTCCACGGCCTGCTGGCTCACGGGAGGGAACATCGCGACGTACTTCCAGATCGAGGACCCCGTGAAGCCCACGACGGTCTTCACCCCGAGCCGGGCCGCGAGCCGGGCGGTGTGCTTCATCTCCTCGGCCGCGCGCTGGCGCACCCCCTCGGGGTCTCCGTCCCCCCACACGACGTCGGGCAGGATGTCGCGGTGCCGCTGGTCGATCGGGTCGTCGCAGACCGCCTGACCCTTGAGGTGGTTCGAGATCGCGTGGACCTGCAGACCGTGCTCGGCCAGGACCTCCAGCTTTCCCTGGACATAGGCGTCGTCGTCCCAGCGCCACGGGTCGAGGTGGTCGCCCCAGCAGGCGATCTCCAGGCCGTCGTACCCCCAGCCGGCCGCGAGACGCGCGACCTCCTCGAAGGGCAGGTCGGCCCACTGGCCTGTGAAGAGGGTGATCGGTCGGACCATGAGGGACTCCTTCGAGAGGTCTGCGTCACGACTGCTCCGTCGTGCCGTCGGCCGCACCTGCGCGGCCTGGTTCTTGCGGGGGTCGGACGCGACCGGCGACCGGCGCCGGCCGCGAGCGCGACCTGTCGGCGCGACGGGCCGGCTGCGGTCCGGCCCCGAGCAGTCCACCCGGCCGTGTGCACGACCGTGGCGGGACGTTCGCCCGGGGATCAGACCCCGCGCCACGTACTGCCGTCAGCGGCTGACTCCTCGACCGCGGCGAGGACCTTCTGGACGGCCAGACCGTCGCGGAAGCTCGGGGCCGGTGGGACGCCTGTCGCGACCGCGCCGACGAGGTCGACCACCTGGTGGGTGAAAGCGTGCTCGTAGCCGAGCCCGTGACCGGCGGGCCACCAGTGGGAGAGGTAGGGATGGCCCGGCTCTGTCACCACGATCCTGCGGAAGCCGGCGGTCTCGGCGTCTTCGTCGGCGTCGTAGAGGTGGAGGACGTTCATGTCTTCGAAGTCGAAGGCGACCGAGCCGCGCGAGCCGTTGATCTCGAGCCTGATGGCGTTCTTGCGCCCGGCCGCGAAGCGGGTGGCCTCGAAGACGGCGATCCCTCCCCCGGACATCCGGGCGAGGAATGCCGCAGCGTCGTCGACGGTGACTGGACCGCGACCGCTCCCCGCGACAGCGGACAGCCCGGCCGAGCTCTCGGCGAGAGGTCGCTCGCCGACGAAGGTCTCGAGCATCCCTGACACCCCCGTGATCTGCTCCCCCGTGACGAACTGGGCGAGGTCGATCACGTGCGCACCGATGTCTCCGAGAGCCCCCGAACCGGCTCTGGCCTTGTCGAGGCGCCAGGTGAGCGGAGACTCCTCGTCCGTGAGCCAGTCCTGGAGGTACTGGGCACGGACGTGACGCACGGTCCCGATGCGGCCCTCCTCGACCAGGCGTCGGGCGAGCTGGATCGCCGGGACCCGGCGGTAGGTGAAGCCGACCATCGCGAGGACGCCGCGCTCTGCGGCCGCATCGGCTGCGTCGGCCATCTGCGTCGCCTCTGCGACCGAGTTGGCCAAGGGCTTCTCGCAGAGCACGTGCTTGCCCGCCTCGAGCGCCGCGATCGCGATCTCGGCGTGCGTGTCTCCAGGTGTGCAGATGTCGACCAGGTCGACGTCGTCGCGGGCGACCAGGTCCTTCCAGCTCGCCTCGGAGCCGAGCCAGCCCAGCCTGTCGGCAGCCGCCTGCGCGCTCTCGGCCGTGCGACCTGCGACAGCGGTCATCTCGGTCTCTAGCGGCAGGTCGAAGAACCGTGGGGCGGTGCGCCACGCCTGCGAGTGGGCGGCACCCATGAACGAGTGGCCCACCATCCCGATCCCCAGCCGGGGACGTCCGTCAGCCGACATCGTCGACTCCCTTCGAGCAGGGGTGGGGCCGGCCGCCTGGGCGCCGGCCCCACCGTGAGGTCGTGCGGACGGTCAGGACTCGAAGGCTGACGGGAGGTACTGCGCGACGTTGTCAGCCGTCACGACGGGCGCGTACAGCTGCACCTGGCGCGGGACCCCGAGCGAGGCGAGGTCGCTGACCGACTTCTCCTGGACCGCGAGGCGCGCCATCTTGATGCCGTCGGCCGCCTGGGTGGACGGGTAGACGACCGTCGCCTGGAGCACCGAGTCGCCGGCCTCGATCGACCTCATGACGTTGGCCGAGCCAGCCCCTCCGACCATGAAGAACTCGTCGCGCCCGGCGCTCTCGATGGCCGCGAGGACACCGACACCCTGGTCGTCGTCGTGGTTCCAGATGGCGTCGATCTGCGGCGCGGCCTGGAGCAGGTTGGCGGTCGCCGACTCACCACCCTGGATGGTGAAGTCGGCGGCCACCCTGTTGTCGACGTCGAGACCACAGCCCTCGAGCGCGTCCGCAAAGCCCTGGCTGCGGTCCTGGGTGAGCGGGAGCGAGTCGATCCCGGCGATCTCCGCGACGACGGCGTCGGGGTTGTCGCCCAGCTGCTCGCAGATGTACGTCCCGGCGCTGACCCCCATGCCGTAGTTGTCTCCGAGCACCGTGGCGCGCGCGGCGAAGGGGCTCGAGAACTCGCGGTCGACGTTGATGACCACGATCCCCGCCTCCATCGCCTCGGTCGCGATCTCGGTGAGGGCAGCCCCGTCGAAGGGCAGCAAGACGATGGCGTCGACCCCGTCGTTGATGAAGGTCTCGATCTGGCTGATCTGGAGGCTGACGTCGTTGGTGCCCTCGGCGACACGGAGCTCGACGTCGGGGTAGTTCTCGGCCTCGGCCTTGGCGGCCTCGGTGATGGCGCCCATCCAGCCGTGGTCGGCTGCCGGGGCGGAGAAGCCGATGACGACGGTGTCACCGGAGGCGTCGTTGTCGGAGGCTGCGGCCGGGGCGGCCGCAGCCGACGAGTCGGCAGGGGCCGGGGTGTTGGAGGTGCAGGCCGTGAGGACGAGGCCTGCGACGGCGAGGCCTGCCACGAGGGCGGGGACGCATCGTCGGTCGGTGCTGCGCTCCGGCGAACCGGTGCGGGCCGGCGGTGTCTGGCTGAACAGTCGAGCGGACATGAGAATCTCCTGTGATCGTCGTCCTGCTGCGGGTCTGGTGCGGGTGTCGTGCTGTGGCCGGGCCCCGGGGAGGGTGCCCGGGGAGGTCAGGTGGTGCGGCTGCGGGTCGCGAACCTCTGCTGGATGAGGACTGCCGCCACGATGATCACGCCCTTGACGACGGCCTGGGCCGAGGTGGACATGTTGTTCTGCGTGAACACGTTGGTGAGGGTGGTGAAGATCAGCACGCCGAGCACGGTGCCGACGATGGTGCCGCGTCCTCCGGCGAGGAGGGTCCCGCCGACGACGACGGCCGCGATGGCGTCGAGCTCGTAGAGCTGGCCGTTGGTCGACGAGCCTGCCGTGGTGCGGGCGAGCATCATGATCCCGGCGATGCCGGCGGTGAGGCCCGAGAGCGCGTAGAGGTACATGGTGTGGCGCCTCACCTTGATCCCGGCCAGGCGCGCGGCCTCCGGGTTGCCGCCCACCGCGACGGTGCGGCGTCCGAAGGTCGTGCGGTTGAGGAGCACCCACCCGCCGACCGAGACGAGCACGAACATCCACACGAGCACCGGGACCCCCAGGACCGAGGCCCTGAAGAAGTCGAGGAACTCCGGGACGCTGACCACCTGGGTCTTGCGGTTGGCGATGATCTCGGCGAGACCGCGAGCGCCGACCATCATGGCGAGGGTCGCCATGAAGCCGACGATCTTGCCGTAGGCGATGAGGATGCCGTTGATGAGCCCGCACGCGACACCGACCGCGAGCGCGACACCGACCATGACGATCCAGTGCGTGTCCCGTGCCATCGTCTGCGTGGCGAGGGTGCTGGCCCAGACTGTGGCGAGCCCGAGCACCGAGCCGACGGAGAGGTCGATCCCTCCGGCGGTGATGACGAAGGTCATCCCGATGCACAGCACGCCGAGCACGGCCGCGAGCCGGAGGATGGTGAGGGCGTTGTCGATGCTCGCGAAGCGCTCTCCGCCGGTCACCGCCCCGACCACGCAGAGCAGCACGAGGGCGAGGACGAGGCCGAGGTTGCGGCCGACCGAGCCGTGCAGGCCCAGGCCGCGCGACGTCCCGTGCCCCGACGGCCCGGCCGCGGGGCTTCCTCGTCCGTCGAGGGGGGCCGGTGTGCTGAGTGCGACGCCCGCGTCGGGTGGGAGGTCTGCGGAGACGGTCCCGGCAGCGGCGTCCTTGCCGAGGGAGAGGCCTGGTCGTCCCGAGGGTGCTGTCGCACGGTCGCGGTCGCCGGTGCCTGACGGGGGTGTGGTCCTGTGCTCGCTCATGCGGCACGTCCTTCCATGACGAGGGCGAGCACACCGTGCTCGTCGATCGAGTCGGCGGGGCCTGTGTAGACGACGGTTCCTTCGGAGATGACGAGGACGCGGTCTGACATGCCGAGCACCTCGTCGATCTCGCTCGAGACCACGACGACGGCGGCGCCGTCGTCGGCGAGCCTGCGGACCAGGGCGTAGATCTCGGCTCGGGCGCCGACGTCGACGCCGCGGGTGGGCTCGTCGAGCAGCAGCACCCGGCAGCCGTGCACGAGCCAGCGGGCCAGCATCACCTTCTGCTGGTTACCACCCGACAGGGTCCGGGCGGGTCGGTCGACGTCGCTCGGACGCAGGTCGAGCGCGGCGGCCTGCTGCTGCGCAGCGGCGCGTTCCTCCCCCTCGGCGAGCATCCCGCCGCGGGCGAACCGCGCGAAGGTGGAGAGCGTGACGTTGCGGTAGACGGGCTCGTCGAGGAGCAGCCCCTGGCTCTTGCGCTCCTCGGGCGCGAGGCCGATCCCCGCGTCGACGGCCGAGCCGACGGACCCGGGCCGCGTGCGCTGCCCGGCCACGCGGACGGAGCCTGCTGTCGCGCGGCGGGCTCCGTAGACGGTCTCGAGGATCTCGGACCGGCCGGAGCCTACGAGACCGGCGAGCCCGACGACCTCGCCAGCACGGACGTCGAGGCTGACGTCAGCGAAGACGCCGGCGAGCCCGAGGCCCTCGACCGCCAGGAGCACCTCGGCGTCGGAGGCGAGCGGCGTGCTCGGGGGGAAGACCTGCTCGACGGTGCGCCCGGTCATGAGACGGATGAGCTCGGGGGTGGGGGTGTCGGAGACCGCAAGGTTCTGGGCGACGGTCCGGCCGTCCTTGAGGACGGTGATGCGGTCGCCGATCGCACGGATCTCTTCGAGCCTGTGCGAGATGTAGACGATCGCGACCCCGGCCGAGGTGAGCTCCCGCACGACCCTGAAGAGGTTCTCGACCTCTTCGGAGTCCAGGACCGCTGAGGGCTCGTCCATGACGATGACGCTCGCGTCACGGGAGAGGGCCCGTGCCATGGAGACGATCTGCTTGCCCGCCGCGGAGAGCGACCCGACGTCGCGGGTGGGCGAGATGCCGGGGTGCCCGAGGCGGGCGAGCAGCTCACGGGTGCGGCGGACCGCGGCACGGCGGCGGGAGAACCCGGCGGAGGCGAGCTCGTGCCCGAGGTAGACGTTCTCGGCGACGCTGAGCCCGTCGACGACGTCGAGCTCTTGGTACATGGTCGCGATCCCGAGGTCCAGGGCGGCGACGGGGTGCGGGATGGTGACGGCCTCCCCGCGGACGAGGATCTGCCCTTCGTCGGGCTGGTGGGCTCCGGCGAGCACCTTGATGAGGGTCGACTTGCCGGCGCCGTTCTGGCCGAGGAGGCAGTGCACCTCTCCGGGGAGGATGTCGAGATCGACGCCGTCGAGTGCACGGGCGCCGGGAAACTGCTTGACGATGCTGCGCATCTGCAGGAGCGGCTCTGCTGCTGAGGGTGGGTCCACGGTGACCATGCGTCTGAACCTAGGCGGTACTTCTGTCGACAGTCAAGCAAAAGTTGCAAGCGAGGCGATTGTTACCTGCTCGTAATCTGCTAAAGTCGCGCTCATCTGATCCGAGAGGTGGACCCCATGACGACCGAGGAGGCGCTCCGCGTCGTCCCCCGCACGGCCGGAGCCGGCGAGCTGTTCCAGCTGCTCCGCGACGGCCAGCCCCGCACGCGCGCCGAGCTCGCCGCCGTCACCGGGCAGGCACGCTCGACGATCGCTGCGCGCATCGACCTCCTCATGGCTTCAGGGCTCGTGGCCCCGGCCGGGGCCACGACGTCGACCGGCGGGCGACCGCCGGCCACCTTCGCCTTCAACCCCGATGCTCGGGTCGTCCTCGCCGTCGACCTCGGCGCGACGCACGCCCACCTCGCCGTGACAGACCTCGCGTCCACGGTGCTCGCCGAGCTCGAGGCTCCGATCTCGATCGCCGACGGGCCCGACGTGATCCTGGGGTGGGTGGCTCAGACGGGCGAAGAGCTCGTGAGGTCGAGCGGTCGCAGCCTCGACGACCTCGTCTCCGTGGGGGTCGGGCTCCCCGGGCCCGTCGAGCACTCGACGGGACGTCCGATCAACCCGCCGATCATGCCGGCCTGGGACGACGTCGACGTCCCGGGCGTGCTGAGCACCCGCCTGGGCGCCTCGGTCCTCGTCGACAACGACGTCAACATCATGGCGCTCGGCGAGCACCGCACCGAGTGGCCCGGGGTGAGCGACCTGCTGTTCGTCAAGGTCGCCACAGGCATCGGTGCCGGGATCATCAGCGACGGTGCGCTGCGCCGCGGCGCCCAGGGAGCCGCGGGCGACATCGGCCACGTGGCAGTCTCGGACCGCTCGGAGGTGCCGTGCCGCTGCGGAAACCTCGGCTGCCTCGAGGCCGTCGCGAGCGGGCAGGCCGTCGCGCAGCAGCTCGCTGCGGGCGGGCTCGAGGCGTCGGGGTCCAACGACGTCGTGGCCCTCGTGCGGTCCGGCGACCTCGCCGCGAGCCGGGCTGTCCGTCAGGCCGGGCGCGACATCGGGTCCGTGCTCGCCGGGTGCGTGAGCCTGCTCAACCCGTCGATGATCGTGGTCGGCGGGGTGGTCGCGTCGTCCGGGGAGCACCTGATCGCCGGGATCCGCGAGGTGGTCTACAGGCGCTCGCTCCCCCTGGCCACCCAGCACCTGCGGATCGTCGCCTCACGGACCGGCAACCGTGCCGGGGTGCTCGGAGCGAGCGCGATGGCCGTAGACCACGTGCTCTCACCCGAGGCGATCGACGCGCTCATCGGCTGAGGGGCTCGTCGGCTGAGCTGCTCGTCGGCTGAGACCAGCCCACAGGTGCGTCCCGCCGCCCTCGTCTTCGCTGCTCGCCGGAAGGGCGGTGTCGTGGCGGCGGGCGCACCCAGCACGTCAGTCTTCTGACTCCGCCCCTGCGGCCTCGGGAACTGCAGTAGCCGGCTCTGCTCCCTCGAGCGGTGTGCCGTCCTCGTCGAGGAGCGGGTCTGCTGCGGCCGGCGGTCCCTCGGCGAGGAGCGTGACAAAACCGGCCTCGTCGAGGATCGTCAGGCCGAGCTCACGCGCCTTGGCTTCCTTCGAGCCCGCGTTCTCCCCCACCACCACGAAGTCGGTCTTCTTCGAGACCGAGCCTGCAGCCTTGCCACCGCGCGCGATGATCGCCTCTTTGACCTGGTCGCGGTTGAAGCCCTCGAGAGACCCTGTCACCACGACGGTGAGGCCCTCGAGCGTGCGGACGATCGACTCGTCCCGCTCGTCGCGCATCTGGACCCCTGCCGCACGCCAGCGCTCGATGATCTCGCGGTGCCAGTCGGAGCCGTCGACCTCGAGGTCGTCGTCCTCGTCCGCGGGCGCGATCGGCGCGGGGCCTGCGGAGTCCCCCGGGACCGCATCCTCGGACAGCTCTGGGGCATCTCCTGGCACCACGGCGTCGGATGCTCCGTCGAGTGGCGTGACGGCGCCAGACGCACCGGTCCCGGACGCATCGGGCTCGGGTGCCGCAGCGACCGAAGCCCGTCCGTTGAACCAGATGCGGACGGCGCGCGCGATCGTCGGACCGACGCCCTCGGTCGCGGCGAGCTCTTCCTCGGTCGCGTCCATGATCGCCTCGACCGACTCGAAGGCCGTCGCGAGCGCGCGTGCGGCGGTCGGGCCGACGTGCCGGATCGACAGGGCCACGAGGACGCGCCACAACGGCTGCGTCTTGGCCTTCTCGCGCTCGTCGAAGAACTTGACCGTGGTCGCCGACGGCTTGGACGGGTTCTTGGCGGTGGCCCTGGTGTAGAAGAACGGGATCTGCTCCCACACCCCTGTCCCGACGCCGGCTTTCTTCTTCTCGCGCCACACGAGGACGTCCGCGAGGTCGTCCACCTCGAAGTCGAAGAACCCGGCCTCGGTCTCGAGGACCGGCACCTGGACCGGGACGCCCTCGGCGCCGGCGCTCTCGGGCCGGTTGTGCTCGGGGTCCACCAGGGCGATCGCCGCCTCCCAGCCCATCGCCTCGATGTCGAAGGCACCCCGGCCAGCGAGGTGGAAGACCCGCTCACGCAGCTGAGACGGGCAGGACCGCTGGTTGGGGCATCGGATGTCGACGTCGCCCTCCTTCGCGGGGGCGAGCGGGGTCCCGCACGACGGGCACTCGGTCGGCATGACGAACTCGCGCTCGGAACCGTCACGCAGCTCGACGACAGGCCCGACGATCTCGGGGATGACGTCGCCCGCCTTGCGCAGCACGACGGTGTCGCCGATGAGCACGCCCTTGCGCTTCACCTCGCTGCCGTTGTGGAGCGTCGCCATCGAGACCGTCGACCCCGCGACGAGGACGGGCTCCATCACGCCGAAGGGAGTCACGCGACCGGTCCGCCCCACGTTGACGAGGATGTCCCGCAGCTTCGTGTTGACCTCTTCGGGCGGGTACTTGTACGCGATGGCCCACCGCGGTGCGCGGCTCGTGGCGCCGAGCTGGCGCTGGAGGGCTAGCTCGTCGACCTTCACGACGATCCCGTCGAGCTCGTGCTCGATGTCGTGGCGGTGGTCGCCGTAGTAGTCGATCATCTCCTGCACACCGGGCATGCCCTCGACCACGCGGTTGTGGCTCGAGACCGGCACACCCCACTGCTCGAAGAGGGCGTACGCGTCAGACTGGCGGCGCAGGGTCGCGGGCGCACCGGCCTCCCAGTGCAGCGCGCCGACCCCGTGGGCGTACATGCGCAGCGGGCGGCTCGCGGTGACCTTCGGGTTCTTCTGGCGCAGCGATCCCGCCGCGGCGTTGCGGGGGTTGGCGAAGGGCGGCTTGCCGGCGGCCACCTGCGCCTCGTTGAGAGCGGCGAACTGGTCGACGAGCATGAAGACCTCGCCGCGGATCTCGATGAGGTCCGGGTGCGTGGACGGGTCTCCGCCGAGGGTCAGCGGGATGCTCTCGATCGTGCGGACGTTGAGGGTGACGTCCTCCCCCGTCCGCCCGTCACCGCGGGTGGCGGCACGGACCAGGACGCCCTTCTCGTAGAGCAGCGCGATGGCCAGCCCGTCGATCTTCACCTCGCAGAGGTAGTGGACCTGCGTGGTGCCGATCTCCCGGTGCACCCGCTCGGCCCAGGCGTCGAGGTCTTCGGCGTTGAAGGCGTTGTCGAGGCTGAGCATCTGCTCGCGGTGGTCCACGGCCGCGAAGTCCGTCGAGAAGGTCCCACCCACCCGCTGGGTCGGAGAGTCGGGGGTGCGCAGCTGCGGGTACGTCTCCTCGATCTGACCGATCTCGCGCAGCAGGACGTCGTACTCGGCGTCCGACACCGTCGGGGCGTCGCGCACGTAGTAGGCGAACTGGTGCGCCTCGATCTCCTCGGCGAGCACCTTCCAGCGCTGCTGGGCTGCGCTCTGGTCAGGGCTCGCGGCGGTCGCGGACTCGTCGGGGCCCTGGGCTGCGGGGGGTGTCTTCGTGCTCACCGGACCATCATCGCGCGAGCCACCCACATCCGCCCTGTGACACACGTGCGACGGCGCACGTGCGACGCCCTCGGCGCGGCCGGCCGACCTCGTACCCCCGGTGACCAGCGCACGAGCACACGTCGGGCGTCGTCCACAGGCAACCGGCGTCGCTCGACAGCAGGTCACCCGATCACCGTAGGGTGGTCCGATGACTGCAGAGCAGACCGACACCACCGCCCCGACGGCCGACGCCGACCCGCGCCTGTGGCTCGAGGACGTCGAGGGGGACGACGCCCTCGCCTGGGTCCACGAGCGCAACGCGCAGACCACGAGCACCCTCGCCGCGACCGAGGAGTTCACCAGCACCCAGGCTGCGCTGCGCGGCGTGCTGGACTCCGACGCGAAGATCCCCGACGTGTCGAAGATCGGCGACCACCTCTACAACTTCTGGAAGGACTCGACGCACGTGCGCGGGCTGTGGCGCCGCACGACGCTCGAGTCGTACAGGACCGACGAGCCCGAGTGGGAGACCGTCCTGGACGTAGACGCCCTCGGTGAGGCCGAGGGCGAGAGCTGGGTGTGGCACGGCGCGAGCATCTTGCGGCCCGCGTACCGCAAGGCTCTCGTGAGCCTGTCGCGCGGAGGGTCCGACGCCGACGTGACGCGCGAGTTCGACCTCGCGACGAAAGAGTTCGTCGCGCCCGAGGACGGCGGGTTCTACCGCCCGGAGTCGAAGGGCGACCTCGCGTGGGTCGACGACGACACTGTGTACGTGTTCACGGACACCGGTGAGGGCAGCATGACGTCCTCCGGGTACCCGCGGGTCGCCCGCCGCTGGCACCGCGGGACCCCGCTCGAGTCGGCGACGGTCCTGTACGAGGGCCGCACGGACGACATGTACATCTCGGCCTTCCGCAGCCACACCCCGGGCTTCGTCCGCGACTTCGTGGCACGCTCCCTCGCCTTCTACAGCAACGAGCTCTACGTGCTCGCCGCCGACGACTCGCTCACCAAGATCGACGTCCCCGACTCGGCCGAGGTCGGGTTCCGTCGCGAGTGGCTGCTGGTCGAGCTCCGCGACGACTGGACCGTCGGTGGGACGACCTACACCTCGGGCTCGTTGCTCGCGACGGGCTTCGACGACTTCCTCGCGGGCGGTCGAGACTTCACGGTCTTGTTCGAGCCTGACGAATCGACGTCTCTCGCCGGGGCGACGTGGACGCAGCACCACCTGGTGCTCAACGTCCTCGCCGACGTGAAGAACCGCCTGCACGTGCTCACCCCGCCGGTGGGCGGCTCGGGGCCGTGGGAGCGCAGCGAGATGCTCGGTGCCCCGAAGATCGGGACCGTCGCCGTCCGTGCCGTGGACGTCGACGCCTCAGACGACGTGTGGCTGGTCGCGACCGACTACCTCACGCCGACGACGCTCTCGATCGCGACTGTCGGGCAGGAGCCAGAGCTGCTCAAGTCGATGCCGGTGTTCTTCGACGCCGACGGCCTCACGGTCGAGCAGCACTTCGCGACGTCGGACGACGGCACGAAGGTGCCGTACTTCCTGGTGCGCCGCGCCGACCTCGCACTCGACGGCACCGCCCCGACGCTGCTCTACGGCTACGGAGGCTTCGAGATCTCCTTGACCCCCGGGTACTCGGGCGGGCTCGGACGGGCGTGGCTCGAGCAGGGCGGCGTGTACGCGGTCGCGAACATCCGCGGGGGCGGCGAGTACGGACCCCGCTGGCACCAGCTCGCCCTCCAGGAGAACCGCCACCGCGCCTACGAGGACTTCTCCTCGGTCGCGAAGGACCTCGTGACGCGCGGCATCACCTCGCGCGAGCATCTCGGGGTGCAGGGTGGGTCGAACGGCGGGCTGCTCACGGGGAACATGCTCACCCAGTACCCGGAGCTCTTCGGCGCCGTGGTGATCCAGGTGCCGCTGCTCGACATGAAGCGGTACTCCCACCTGCTCGCCGGCGCGTCGTGGATGGCTGAGTACGGCGACCCGGACGACCCCGCGCAGTGGGAGTTCATCCAGACCTTCTCGCCCTACCACCTCTTCGACGCAGAACGGGGGTACCCGCCGGTGCTCTTCACGACGTCGACGCGCGACGACAGGGTCCACCCGGGCCACGCGCGCAAGCTCGCGGCCGCGATGATCGAGGCCGGCAAGGACGTCACGTACTACGAGAACATCGAGGGCGGCCACGGCGGCGCCGCCAACAACGAGCAGGCGTCCTTCATGCAGGCCCTGGCCTACAGGTTCCTGTGGGAGCGCCTGGGCTGAGCCGCACAGCATCCCAGCCCCACGACGGCGGCGCACCCCACCGGGTGCGCCGCCGTCGCGCTGCCCGGCCACCTGTCGACGCGCGAGACGCGAGACGCGAGACGCGAGGCGCGCCCGCTCACCCGCGAGGTCGCACCCGCAGCGCCGAGGTCGCACGGACACGCCACATCAGCCCGGTGGGACGGCGAGTCGTGCGGGTTCGTGCGACCTCGACGAGAAGGATGCGACCTGGGCACAGGACGTGCGACCTGGGCACGGGGAGTGCCACCTCGCGGGTCGGGCTCGAGGGTCAGGGCTCTGGGTGGCGGGAGTCGTAGGCGAGGAGCCGGGGCTGCCAGCGCAGCAGGAGCAGGAGCACCACGACGCAGGCGAGTCCCCCGACCACGGCAGCCCAGCCCTCGCCCCACCAGGACGACTGCGCGCCGAGCACCAGGTCGCCGAGGCGCGGTCCACCGGCGACCACGACGATGAACACCCCCTGGAGCCGTCCGCGCATGTCGTCGGGGGTCGCCGACTGGAGGATGGTCTGGCGGAACACCGAGCTGATCGCATCGGACGCCCCGCACAGCACGAGCATGAGCAGCGCGGCGCCCAGCGCGACGACGAGCACGTGGTCCGGGCTGGTCCGCCCCGCCAGGACGAGCACGACGCCGAAGCCCGCGACCGACAGACCCCAGCCGATGATCGCCCACATGATGACGACCCCCTGCCTGTGCACGCGGGTCAGCCCGCCCGAGAACACCCCGGCGAGCAGACCGCCGACCGCGAGGGCGGCGGTGAGCGCACCTGTCGTGGCTGCTCCCCCGCCGAGGATCACCACGCCGATCGCGGGGAACAGCACGCGGGGCATCGCGAGGATCATCGCGACGAGGTCGACGAGGAATGTCATGCGGACGTTGGGGCGCGTGGCGAGGTAGCGGAGCCCCTCGAGCACGGACGACAGCCCGACCCGGCGGCGCGCCGCTTCCTTGGTCCCCGACCGTGGGTCGACCTCGCCCTCGGCGCCGTCGACGCCGTCCCCGGCGCGCGAGGGCTCGGGCGGCATGCCGGGCAGCTGGACGAGAGCCCACAGCGCGGCCGTGAAGCACAGCACGTCGACCGTGTAGACGATGCCGTAGCCCCACCGGCTCACCACGAGGGCCGCGACCAGCGGACCGACGGTTAGCGCGATGTTCCAGGTGATGGTCATGAGGGTGTTCGCCGCCGGCAGCAGGCGCGCCGGCAGCAGCCTGGGGATGATGGCCGAGCGCGCCGGGTTGTTGACCGCGAAGGCGGCCGACTGGAGCGCGACCAGCCCGTAGAGCAGGCCGACCGAGCCGACGTCGAGCCACGCCTGCGCGGCGAGCAGCATCGTCACGACCCACAGCACCACCGACGCCGAGAGCGCGACCTTGCGGCGGTCGTAGGCGTCGACGAGCGCACCGCCGTAGAGGCCGAGCACGACGAGAGGCACGAGCGCGCAGATGCCCAGCACACCGACGGCGAAGGTCGACGAGGTGAGCGAGTAGACCTGGAGCCCGACCGCCACGACCGTGAGCTGAGCGCCGAGGTTCGAGATCCCCAGCCCCCACCACAGGCGCCTGAAGGCAGGCGACTCGCGCAGCGGGGTGGTGTCGGCGAAGAGGCGGCGGCCGCTAGCCACCGGCACGCTCGGCGAGGATCTCCGCGGCCCGCACGACGGTCCCCAGGGCGCCGCGGGCTCGGTCGGGGGTGCCGTCCGTGGTCCAGGTCGCGGCGCTGCCTGCGGAGGTGAGGACCACGTCGGCGAGCCCTTCGGCTGGGAGACCGAGACGTCGCCACGGGACGCTCACGAGGTCGGCGAGCCCCCGGACGTCTGCTCCTGCGCACTGCGAGACCGTCGCGGGCGGCAGACCGGCCCAGAGCTGCGTCCCCCGCTCGACGGCGCGGGCGAGGAGCTCCCACCCACGAGAGTCCCAGCGGCCGTCGGTGACAGGGCCGACCTCGAGCCCGACGGCGTCGGCCCCCGACAGCACGACGGGCGGGACGGCGTCCCAGACCTGCCCGACGTGGATCACCGAGCGGGCACCGGCGGCGCGGACCGCGTGGACGACGGGCTCGAGCCCTTCGAGGATCTCCGGCCCGCGGACCGCACGCAGACGTGAGTAGCCCGAGAAGCTCGGGATCACCCCCGCGGAGACCTGACCGAGGAGCGACTCGTCGACCTGGACCGTGAGCTCGACGCCCGGAGCCTGCGCCCGGACGGCAGCGACGTGCTCACCGATGCCCTCGGCGAGGGCACCGACGAGGGCCCGCACGGCCCCGAGGTCGGCGAGCACCCTGTCGCCCCGTGCCAGGTAGAGCGTCGCGGCGAGCGTCCACGGACCGACGACCTGGACCGTCAGCGGGCCGCTGTACCCGGCGCCGGCGATCGCGAGGGCGTCGAGGTCTTCGCGCAGGAAGGCCTCGGCACGGCTCGCGTCGAGGCCGGGGTGGTCGGCGATCTTCCAGCCGTGCGGGCCGAGCTCGACGGGCATCTCGGGCAGGAGCAGCGCCGTCCGGGCGACGGGTTCAGAGCCGGCTCCCCGGCCGGGGAGCTGGGTGAAGAAGGGGAGGCCTTCGACCCCCGTCGGCGCAGCCGAGAGGTCGCCGATGATGGTCAGCAACGACTCGAGAGGATCTGTGCCGGGCCAGACGCCCGGGCCGCTCGCCCCGGTCACGCCGAGCGTGCGGGCTCGGCCGTCGCGAGGCCCACCGGCTCGGCCGGGCGAGAGCGCGACGACGAGACCACCGTCGACTGCCCGAGGACCCGGGTGCCGAGGTAGACCACGAGCGACTGGCCCGCGGCGACGCCGCGCAGGGTCGCGCCGACGAGCTCGACCTCCATGCCACCGGTCGCCCCACCTGCGTCGGGGACCGAGCGGACACGGGCCGCCACGGGCTCCCCGTGCGCCCGGACCTGGACCTCGGCGTCGATCCACGCCGACGGTGCCGGGTCGCTCGAAGCAGCGGGAGCGTCAGCCCCCGAGGCGGTTGCAGGGGTAGCGACCCCGTGGGCCGCGAGCACGTCGTCTGCGAGCCACACGCTCTGGTCGCCGACGATCCGGTCGACCGAGAGCATCTCGGCAGGACCCACGACGACGGTGTTGGAGACGGGCTGGATGTCCAGGACGTAGCGCGGCTTGCCGTCAGCGGCAGGACGCCCGAGCTTGAGGCCCTTCCGCTGCCCGACCGTGTAGGTGTACGACCCCTCGTGCTCCCCGAGGACCGTGCCGTCGGAGTCGACGATGTCGCCGGTCTTCGCGCCGAGGCGCTCGCGCAGGAAGCCCTGGGTGTCGCCGTCCGCGACGAAGCAGATGTCGTAGGAGTCAGGCTTGGTCGAGACGCTCAGCCCGCGGGCCGCAGCCTCTGCGCGGACCTCGTCCTTCGTCTCGAAGGCCCCGAGGGGGAACATCGCGCGCTGGAGCCTGTCGGGGCCCATGACCGCGAGGACGTAGGACTGGTCCTTCGCGGTGTTCGGCGAGCGGTGCAGCTCGCGCAGCTCCGTGCCGTCGGCACGCGTCGAGGTGATCACCTGGGCGTAGTGCCCTGTCGCCACGGCGTCGAAGCCGAGGGCCGTCGCCTTGTCGAGCAGCGCCTCGAACTTGATGTGCTCGTTGCACCGCACACAGGGGTTGGGCGTGCGCCCCGCCGCGTACTCGGAGAGGAAGTCGGCGACGACAGTCTCCTCGAACTTCTCGGACAGGTCCCACACGTAGTACGGGATCCCCAGCACGTCGGCTGCGCGGCGGGCGTCGCCGGCGTCCTCGATCGAGCAGCAGCCGCGCGACCCCTCGCGGAACTGGTTGCGGTTGCGGGACAGCGCCATGTGCACGCCGACCACCTCGTGGCCGGCGTCGACGACGCGTGCGGCGGCCACGGCGGAGTCGACCCCGCCGGACATCGCTGCGAGGACCTTCATGAGCTCACCTCTCGATCGCTGCGGGGACGGCGCGTCCCGACAGACGCAAGACCGGCTGTCGTCGCGCGGGCGACGACGTCGGGGAGGACCTCGAGGACGAGGTCCACGTCGCTCTCGGTCGACGTGGCGCCGAAGGAGAAGCGCAGGGCCCCTCGTGCGTCGTCTTCGTCGATGCCGAGCGCGAGCAGGACGTGGGACGGCTGCGGCACGCCGGCCTGGCAGGCCGAACCCGTCGAGGACTGGACCCCCGCAGAGTCGAGGAGGTACAGCAGGGAGTCGCCCTCGCAGCCCTCGAAGGTCAGGTGCGCGTTGCCGGGCAGCCGCAGCGTCGGGTCGAGCGCCGGGTCGGGCCCGCGGAGCGTGGCCGACGGGACGAGGTCGGCGACCCCGCGCAGCAGGCGGTCCCGCAGCGAGGCGAGCCGGGGCGCCGTGGTCTCGCGCGCGGCGACGGACTCGCCGACCGCGACGGCGAGGGCGCGGATGCCGGCGGTGTCCAGGGTGCCCGAACGGATCCCGCGCTCTTGACCGCCCCCGTGCAGGACGGGAGTGACGTCGAGGCTCCGGCGGACGAGCAGCGCACCTGCGCCGACGGGGCCACCGAGCTTGTGGCCGGTGAGGGTGAGCGCGTCGAGCCCGCTCGCGGCGAAGTCGACGGGCACGTGCCCGACGGCCTGGACGGCGTCCGAGTGCACGGGGATGCCGTAGGGACGCGCTGCGGCGACGACGGCGTCGATCGGCTGCACGGCGCCGACCTCGTTGTTGGCCCACATGACCGAGACGAGAGCGATCTCGTCGGCGTGGGCCGCGAGCTCGGCCCGGAGCGCGTCGACGTCGAGGATCCCCCGCGAGTCGACCGAGAGCAGGACGATCTCGGCGCCGGCGTGCTCGGCCATCCAGAAGGCGGGGTCGAGGACAGCGTGGTGCTCGACGGCCGAGACGAGGATGCGACGACGCTCGGGGTGCGACACACGGCGGGCCCAGAACAGGCCCTTGACCGCGAGGTTGTCCGCCTCGGTGCCGCCACCTGTGAAGACGACCTCGCTCGGACGGGCGCCGAGCGACCCGGCGACCTGCTCACGGGCCTCTTCGACGACGCGCCTGGCTGCCCGCCCTGCGGAGTGCAGGGAGGACGGGTTGCCCACGAGCGCCATCTGCTGCGCGTAGGCCTCGATCGCGGCCGACGACATGGGGGTCGTCGCCGCGTGGTCGAGGTAGGCAGACCGGTCAGGATTCACAGTCGACCAGTCTACGAGCCACCGCTGGGCGCGCGATCCGCCAGGGCTGTGACGTCCGCAGCCCTGAGTCCTGCTCCCTGCGGCACGTCATCCCTGCGCTGCGCGCTCCTTGTGCGCCCGGACGGCCTGGGCCGCCTGCGGGAGGACGTCGGCGAGGTCCCCCACCACGCCGAAGTCCGCGATCTCGAAGATCGGGGAGTCCGGGTCGTTGTTGACGGCGATGATGACGCTCGAGGCCTGCATGCCACCGCGGTGGTGCGGTGCACCCGAGATGCCCGCGCCGACGTAGACCCGCGGCGCGATGGTCACGCCGGTCTGGCCGATCTGCGCGTCGTGCCCGACCCAGCCCTCGTCGACGGCGTCGCGGGTCGCGCCCACGGCGGCGCCGAGAGCGTCGGCGAGATCTTCGACGGGCCCGAAGTCACCGAGGGTCCCTCGACCACCGGCGACCACGTAGGCGGCCTCGTCGAGCGCGGGACGACCGGAGGTCTCCCCCGCGGAGGCGTGGGGTGTGCGCGAGACGAGCACGGCGGCCGTCGCACGCTCTGTCGGCTGGACCGCGAGACGCTCGACCGCAGGCGCGGAGGGGACGGGCGCGCTCGAGGCCACGACGGCGTTGGAGCGCAGGGTGAAGACCGAGCGGCTCGTCGTCGGGGCGCACTCGACGTCCCAGGTCCCCGCGAAGACCCGCTTGACGCCCACCAGCCCAGCCTCTGTCACCGTGACACCCGAGGCGTCGTAGACGTAGCCGGCCGAGAGCGAGCGTGCGGCGAGCGCACCGATCTCCCTGTTGACGAAGGACGAGGTGAGCAGCACGACGTCGGCACCCCTGTGCTCGGCGGCAGCCGCGAGCGCCTCGGCGGCGACAGGGGTGAGGTGGGCTCCGACAGTCTCGTCGCCCGGGAGGTCGACGACCAGGACCGACGCCGCGCCCTGGTCGGCAAGACCGGCGAGGGTCGCCTCAGAGGGTTCGGCGAGGGCGACGGCGGTGACCGTCCCGAGGCTGCGGGCGAGGGTGAGCAGCTCACGGGCGGGTGAGCGGAGGCCCTCGGCCGGGGTGTCGAGCAGGACGAGGACGGTGCGGTCTGGTGCAGTCATGGTCGGTCCGTCTCTCTCAGGTCAGACGAGGTCGTTGCGGATGAGGTAGTCGGCGAGCGCGAGCCCGCCCTCACCCTTGTCGGTGACGAGCTCCACGTCGGGGCGCGGCGGGCGCGGGGCGCTCGTGACGACGGTCGCCCGAGCCGCCTGCGCGCCGACGACCTCCGGCGCGAGGCCGACGTCGGAGAGCCCGAGGACGGTGATCTCCTTGGTGCGAGCCGCCATGATGAGCTTGAAGTTGGGGTAGCGCGGGGTGTTCACGTGGTCGGTCACGGAGACGACGGCGGGGGTCGGCGCGCTGAGCACCTCCGTCACGCCGTCGAGGTCGCGCTCGATCTCGACCTGGCCGTGCTCGACGCTCAGCCTGGACGCGAGCGTGAGCTGCGGGAGCCCGAGCTCGGCGGCGACGAGGCTGGTGACGACCGAGCCGAGACCGTCGAGCGCCGCCATCCCGGTGATGACGAGGTCGACGGGGGTCTGCGCGTCGAGGGTGCGGACGGCTGCGGCGACGGCCGTGGCCGTCGCGAAGACGTCCGAGCCGGTGAGCGCGTCGTCGCCGAGGCGGACGGCGGAGTCGACACCGATCTGGAAGGCCTTGCGGAGCGCGGCGTCGGCCTCGACGGGTCCGACGGTGAGCGCGACGACCTCGCTGGTCGCCCGCTCGGCCTCGTCGAGGGCCTCGACGATCTGCAGGGCGGCCTCGACGGCGTTCTCGTCGAGCTCGTTCAGGGTGCCGTCCTCAGCACCGCGCCTGACCCGGCCCTCGGGGGTGAGCCCTCGGTCGGAGTGGATGTCGGGGACGTGCTTGACCGGGACGACGATCCTCATAGTGCCGCTCTCTCTTCCGTCGCGATGATCCTGCTGAAGCCTACAACGGGGCCGCGACGCGACCTGGCCGGTCGGGCGGCGCTGGAGAGGTCGGCGACGAGCCACAATAGGGCCATGAGCGACACACGAGCCGCCTCCGTCCACGGTCCGGTCCCACCCTTCGGGGTCCACCTCGACGGCGGTGGCGTCCGCGTCTCGGTGCTGGCCTCGCACGCGACAGGGGTCGACCTCTGCCTGATCGACGTGGTGCGGTCCGCCCCGGGCGCAGAGCCCCGCTACACCGAGCGGCGGGTGCCGCTGACCGAGCGTGCGTACGGCGTGTGGCACGGCTACGTGCCGGGCGTGCACGAGGGTCAGCGCTACGGGTTCAGGACCTACGGGCCCTGGGACCCGGCGGCCGGTCTGCGGCACAACCCGGCCAAGCTGCTGGTGGACCCCTATGCCCGCGGGATCGTCGGCGAGCTCGACTTCGGCCCGGAGACCTACGGCCACGTCGCCCACGTCGAGCCCGTCGGCGGGGCGCAGACCGCACCCACCGCGACCACCGCACCCACCGCACCCACCGCACCTGCGAGCCTCATGGGGGTGGCCGACCTCGCCCGCACGGACGACGCTGACCAGACGTCCCTCCCCGGCGTCCCCCGCACGCGCACACCGATGCTCGGCAGGCACGTCGTCGGCGACCCCTACGGCCCCGCTGACGACCGTGACTCCCTCGGCTCGGTGCCGCACTCGGTCGTCGTCGGGCCGCGCCACCACCACCCACCCGTCCGCCGCCCGCAGGTGCCGTGGCGCGACACCGTGATCTACGAGGCGCACGTGCGCGGGCTGACCCAGCAGCTCGCCGCAGTGCCCCAGCACCTGCGCGGTACCTACGCAGGTCTGGCGCACCCCGCCACCATCACGCACCTCAAAGACCTGGGCATCACCACGGTCGAGCTGCTGCCGATCCACGCCTTCGTCCCCGAGCCGCACCTCGTGACCAAGGGGCTGACCAACTACTGGGGCTACAACACGATCGGGTTCTTCGCCCCGCACGGCGGGTACGCGACGGCTGCAGCCCAGGCTGCAGGCCCGGGAGCCGTCCTCGACGAGGTCAAGGGCATGGTGCACCTGCTCCACGAGGCGGGTCTCGAGGTCCTCCTCGACGTCGTCTACAACCACACCTGCGAAGGGGGTGCGCCCGGTCAGCACATCGGCTGGCGGGGCCTCGACAACAGCGCGTACTACCTGCACGACGGCGGCTCGCCAGCACGGCTCGTCGACGTCACGGGGTGCGGCAACTCCCTGGACTTCAGCAGGCCGCGCGTCGTCCAGATGGCGCTCGACTCCTTGCGCTACTGGGCGCAGGAGGTCGGCGTGGACGGTTTCAGGTTCGACCTCGCCGTGACGCTCGGCCGCGACCACGCAGGCTTCACCTCGAACCACCCCTTCCTCGTGGGGCTGCAGACCGACCCCGTGATCAACCAGCTCAAGCTCGTCGCCGAACCGTGGGACGTCGGCATGGGCGGGTGGCAGACCGGCGGCTTCCCCGCACCGATGGCCGAGTGGAACGACAGGTTCCGCAACGCGACCCGCTCCTTCTGGCTCTCCGACCCCGCCGCCGCCGCCCACGGGCGCGGGGGCCACGGGATCCGCGAGCTCGCGACACGGCTCGCCGGGTCGGCTGACCTCTTCGGGCACTCAGACCCGCCGCTCGTGCGTGGCGCGATCGCCTCGGTCAACTACGTGACCGCCCACGACGGCTTCACGCTCGCCGACCTCGTCGCCTACGAGCACAAGCACAACCAGGCCAACGGTGAAGACGGCCGTGACGGCAGCGACGACAACCGCTCCTGGAACCACGGCATCGAGGGGCCGGTCCCGGCCGACTCGCTCGGCATGGAGATCGCTCCCCTGCGGCGCCGGTCGATCCGCAACCTGCTCGGCATGCTGCTGCTCTCCGCAGGCACCCCGATGATCACGGCCGGGGACGAGACCGGACGGACGCAGGGCGGCAACAACAACGCCTACTGCCAGGACAACGAGATCTCGTGGGTGGACTGGGACCTCACCCCGTGGCGAGAAGACCTCCTCGCGACCACCCAGCACCTGCTGCGCCTGCGGCGCGAGCACCTCGCGCTGCGCGTCGACGGGTTCTTCCTCGGCCACCCCCAGCCCGAGGACGAGCCCGGTCAGCCGGACCTCGCCTGGTACGACGCCGAGGCGTCGCCCGTCTCGCACGAGCAGTGGCACGACACCAGCACCCGGATCGTGCAGATGCTGCGCCGGGAGCGCCGAGGCCACGACGACCAGGAGATCGACGACTCGCACGTGCTGCTCGTCCTCAACGGCACCCTGGACGACGTCCACGTGACGCTCGCCGGGCGCGGCAACAGCTCGCGCGCCTGGACCCTCGCGTGGGACTCCGCGTGGGAGCACCCTGACGACCGCGAGCTGGCCGCCGACGGCGGACCGCACGACGTGGCCGCCGGGACGCGGGTCCACCTCGAGCCTCTGAGCATGCAGGTCTACCTCGCCTACCTGGACCACGCGTGAGCGGCCCGCAGGCTCCTGTCCTGTGGGTGGTCGTCGACCCGACGTCTGACGCGGCCCGGCAGATCCTCACGGAGTACTTCGACGACATCGTCGGCCGGTACTGGGGACGCCCGGCCACCCCGACCGAGGTCGCGACGGCGATGACCGACGAGCCGAGCGACGACCTCCAGGTACCGACGGGGCTGCTGCTCGTCGGCTCGGTGGACGGGACACCCGTCGCGTGCGGCGGGGTGCGGCTCGTCGGCGGCGGCGTCGGAGACCTCACGCGCATCTTCGTCTCCCCCGCCGTGCGCGGGAGGGGGCTGGGGGCCGGGCTCGTGGCCCGGCTCGAGGCGCTCGCGGTCGAGGCCGGGGTGCGGACGCTGCGCCTGGACGTGCGGGCCGACCTCGCGCAGGCCCGCTCGCTGTACCAGCGCCTGGGCTTCGTGGACGTCCCCAGGTTCAGCGACGCCCGCTACGCCGACCACTGGATGGCAAAGGAGCTGACCGCGCCCGCTCAGACGTCGAGCGCCCCCACGGTCTGACCGAAGAGCTCGACCCCTGTCGGCACAAAACCGAGCCGCAGGTAGAAGCCCTCGGGCCCACCCTCATCGCGCTCCCACAAGACCGTGATGCGGGAGGTCCCGCGGCGGCGCGCCTCGGCGACCACCTGCTCGACCGCATAGCGCCCGACGCCGGTCCCCTGAGCCGACGCGTCGACGAGCAGCCGCCAGATGCCGGCCCGGAGCTCTTCGAGGTCGTTCTCCGGGTCGAAGCTCGCCATGACAAAACCGACCGCGACCCCGTCGCGCAGCACCACCCGCGGCCAGGCCGAGGGGTTGACGTAGGCCTCGGCGACGGACTCCAGGACCGACGCCACGAGACCCTCCTGGCCAGGGGCGACGCGCAGGCCGACAGCCGCTGGCAGGTTCTGCGGGGTGAGCTCGGCGAGCGTCAGGCTGGTCATCCCCCGAGTGTAGGCAGACACCCCCGCCGGGAGACCCGGCGGGGGTGTCTGGTCCCTCTCACGCGCAGGGCGTCAGCGGGTCGGCGGCGCGACGGTCAGGCGTTGCTGACCAGCCCGAGCTCGGCCACGTTGGCGAGGCCGGCGTGCCGCGGCACGACCCGGACCGTGTAGCCGAAGGCCCCGGAGAAGTCGAGGACGACCTCCCCGCCGAAGGCGAAGCGGCCGTTCTCGTACTCTTCGGTGACCTCGAGGGACTGCGTCTCGAAGCTCGACATCTCGTCGGACTCGGAGACCTTGCCGTGGACCACCTGCACGTCGACGTCGGCGGGCGTCAGCGCACCGAGCGAGACGTAGGCCCTGACGGCGAGCCTGTCACCGACCTGCGGGGACTCCCCGAGCCCTGCGGACTCGACGTGGTCGACGCGGACCTGCGACCAGTCGGAACGGACCGTGGCCTTCCAGCCCGCGAGGTCCTTGGCCCCCGCGTAGCCCGAGCCGTGCAGCTCCCGGCCCGCGACAGCAGCCGGGGCGTAGAGGTGCCGGACGTAGTCCTCGACCATGCGGGTCGCCTGGACCTTGGGGCCCAGGGTCGCGAGGGTGTGCCGGACCTGCTGCAGCCAGTGCTGCGGTGTCCCGTCCTCGCCCCGGTCGTAGAAGCGCTGGGCGACCTGGGACTCGATGAGGTCGTAGAGCGCAGCCGCCTCGAGGTCGTCACGACGGTCTGCGTCTTCGACGCCGTCAGCTGTCGGGATGGCCCAGCCGTTCTCGCCGTCGAACCACTCGTCCCACCAGCCGTCGAGGATCGACAGGTTCAGGCCACCGTTGAGCGCGGCCTTCATGCCCGAGGTGCCGCAGGCCTCGAGGGGGCGCAGCGGGTTGTTGAGCCACACGTCGCAGCCCGGGTACAGCGTCTGGGCCATGCCGATGTCGTAGTTCGGCAGGAACACGATGCGGTGGCGCACCGCGGGGTCGTCCGTGAACTTCACGAGCTGCTGGATGAGGCGCTTCCCCTGGTCGTCGGCCGGGTGCGACTTGCCGGCGATGATCAGCTGGACAGGGCGCTCGGGGTCGAGCAGGAGCGCGCGCAGGCGGTCAGGGTCGCGCAGCATGAGCGTGAGCCGCTTGTACGTCGGCACACGACGGGCGAACCCGATGGTCAGGACGTCGGGCGAGAGCGCCTCGTCGACCCAGCCGAGCTCGGCAGGGCTCGCGCCGCGCTTGCGCCAGGACTTGCGCAGGCGGGCCCGCGCGTCCTCGACGGTCTGCGCCCGCAGCTCGCGGCGCAGCGCGAACAGCTCGGCGTCGGTGATGGCCGAGGGGTCGAGCCAGCCTGTCGAGTCCGCGAGCGCCTCGGGGGTGAAGCGGCTCTCGGCGAGCTCGCTCACGCGGCGGTCGACCCAGGTCGGGGCGTGCACGCCGTTGGTGATCGAGCTGATCGGCACCTCAGAGCCGTCGAAGCCCGGCCACAGACCGTTGAACATGCCGCGAGACACCTCGCCGTGCAGCAGCGAGACACCGTTGGCACGGCCGCCGAGACGCAGGCCCATGACGGCCATGTTGAAGACCGTCGGGTCCCCACCCTCGTAGTCCTCGGCCCCGAGCGCGAGGACGCGGTCGAGCGGGACACCGGCGATCTCGTTGGCCCCGCCGAAGTACTGGCTGATGGTGTCGACACCAAAACGGTCGATACCCGCAGGGACGGGGGTGTGCGTGGTGAAGACCGTCGCGGAGCGGACGGCCTCGAGGGCCTCGTCGAAGCCGAGACCGTGCTGCGAGACGAGCTCGGCCACCCGCTCCACGCCGAGGAACCCGGCGTGGCCCTCGTTGGTGTGGTAGACCTCGGGCTCCGGTGCCCCGGTCAGGCGGGACCACAGGCGCAGCGCCCGCACGCCGCCGACACCGAGCAGGAGCTCCTGCTGGAGCCTGTGCTCGCCGCCGCCGCCGTAGAGGCGGTCGGTGACCTTGCGGGCGAGGTCGTCGTTCTCGGGGATGTTCGAGTCGAGGAGCAGCAGCGGGACACGGCCGACGGCAGCCATCCACACGTGGGCGTGCAGCATCCGGTCGCCGGGCAGGTTGATCGAGACGGTCGCCGGGGTGCCGTCGTCCTCACGGACCAGCGTGACCGGCATGGCGTCGGGGTCGAGCAGCGGGTAGTCCTCGACCTGCCAGCCGTCGCGCGTGAGGGACTGGACGAAGTACCCGGCACCGTAGAGCAGGCCGACGCCGACGATCGGCACACCGAGGTCGGAGGCGCTCTTGAGGTGGTCGCCCGCGAGGATGCCGAGGCCGCCCGAGTACTGGGGCAGGACCTTGGTGATGCCGAACTCGGGCGAGAAGTACGCGATCGCGGCGGGCAGGTCGTCACCTGCGCCCTGGTACCAGCGCGGCTCGGTGAGGTACGTGCGCAGGCCCGCGGCCTCCACACGGACACGCTCGACGAGCCCGGCGTCGGCGGCGAGGGCCGCCAGCTTCTCGGGGCTCAGGGCGCCGAGCAGCGAGACGGGGTCGCCCTTGACCGAGGCCCACAGGGCAGGGTCGAGGCTCTCGAACAGGTCCCGTGTCGGGCCGTGCCACGACCAGCGGAGGTTGTGGGCCAGCTCGTCGAGATCGTGGAGCGCGGCGGGGAGGACGGTGCGGACGGTGAACCTGCGGATGGCTTTCACCTGGCTGACACTAACGACCCGACAGGCACCCCGTCACCCGATCTCGGTAAATTCTCTGCACGATCTGAGAAGGGTTGCCCGGAAGGGTGCCCGGACCCTCACGACCTGGGCCCTCTGTCCCGGTCAGGACGTCGCCGAGCACCATCAGGATCGCCTCCCGAGTGTCCGGACCGGCCAGGAGTCGGTAGGTTCGTCAGGTGACCTCCAAGCGCAGCGCGAAGCAGTCCTCGCGAACCAGTCCTGCACCCGCTCCGGCCGCCACCACCGACCCCACCAGCAGCGCGACCCCGAGCGCCGCCGCAGCACAGCCCGTCGGTCGGCACACCGCTGACGACTCCCCCGCAGCGGTGGCCGTCCTGGTCGACCCGATCGGCCGCATCCCCGTCGTCGACGTCGCCCCCGTGATCGCCGAGGGCCGCTGGCCCGCGAAGGCGAGCGTAGGCGAGGTCGTCCCCGTCGAGGCGACGGTCTTCCGCGAGGGGCACGACGCCGTCGCGGCCACAGCCGTCCTCGTCTCGCCCACGGGCGAGCGCCACGAGGCCCGGATGGTCGACATCGCGCCCGGCCTCGACCGCTTCCGCGCTGAGATCGTCCCCGGCGAGGTCGGCGCCTGGACCCTCCTGGTCGAGGGCTGGTCCGATCCCTACGGCACCTGGGAGCACGACGCGACCGTCAAGATCGAGGCCGGCGTCGACGTCGACCTCATGCTCGCCGAGGGTGCGGCGCTCTTCGAGCGCGTCGCCGCCCTGCCCGGCCTCTCCCCCGAGGACGCCCAGGTGGTCGCCGGGACCGTGACCGCGCTGCGCGACACGAGCCGGCCCCCCGAGGTCAGGCTCGCCGCAGGCACCGCGCCCGAGGTGCACGCCGTCCTCGCGCGGACCCCTCTGCGCGACATGGTCTCGCCCAGCCGCGCGTACCCGCTCCAGGTCGACAGGCCGCTCGCGCTCGCCGGCTCCTGGTACGAGTTCTTCCCGCGGTCCGAGGGTGCATGCCTCGACGAGACGACGGGCACCTGGGTGTCCGGCACCTTCTCGACGGCGGCCGAGCGCCTGCCGGCGATCGCCGAGATGGGCTTCGACGTCGTCTACCTCACGCCGATCCACCCGATCGGCACGACGAACCGCAAGGGTCGCAACAACACCCTCGACCCGCAGCCTGGCGATCCCGGGTCGCCCTACGGCATCGGCTCGGCCGACGGCGGGCACGACGCGATCCACCCCGAGCTCGGCACCTTCGCCGACTTCGACGCCTTCGTCGCCCGCTCGCGCGGGCTCGGCATGGAGATCGCCCTCGACCTGGCGCTCCAGTGCTCCCCGGACCACCCGTGGGTCACCGAGCACCCCGAGTGGTTCACCACCCGGGTCGACGGGTCGATCGCCTACGCCGAGAACCCGCCGAAGAAGTACCAGGACATCTACCCCCTGAACTTCGACAACGACCCCGAGGGCATCTACACCGAGATCCTGCGGGTCGTCAGGCTGTGGATCGAGCACGGCGTGACCGCCTTCCGCGTCGACAACCCGCACACCAAGCCGCTGCCCTTCTGGGAGCGCCTGATCGCCGAGGTCCGCACGACGAACCCCGAGGTGATCTTCCTCGCGGAGGCCTTCACCAAGCCCGCGATGATGCACACGCTCGCGAAGATCGGGTTCCACCAGTCGTACACGTACTTCACGTGGCGGAACACCAAGGAAGAGCTCACCGAGTACCTCGAAGAGGTCTCGGGCCCCTCGGGCTCCTACATGCGTCCGAGCTTCTGGCCGACGACCCACGACATCCTGCCGCCGTACCTGCAAGAGGGCGGCGTGGCCGCCTTCGCGATCCGTGCTGTCCTCGCAGCGACGGCGTCCCCGACGTGGGGCATCTACTCCGGCTACGAGCTCGCCGAGCGCGTGCCGCGCCCCGGTGTCGAAGAGCAGATCGACAACGAGAAGTACGAGCTCAAGCAGCGCGACTGGTCGCAGGCCGCGACAGTGGGCATCTCGACCCTGCTCACCCGCCTCAACGAGATCCGCCGGGAGCACCCCGCGCTGCGCCAGCTGCGCAACCTCACTGTGCACCCGACGACGGACGACTCGATCTTGGCCTTCTCCTCCCACCTCGCGGCCGAGCAGTCCCCGACGGGCGTCGCCGACACCGTGGTGACAGTCCTCAACCTCGACCCGCACAGCACCCGCTCGGCGATGGTCTGGTTCGACATGGCTGCCCTCGGTCTCGACGACGCGTCGGGCCACCCTGCGGCCTTCGCCGCCCACGACCTGCTCACCGGAGAGACCTACTCCTGGGGCTCGCAGGCCTTTGTCCAGCTCGACCCCTGGGCCAACTGCGCCCACATCATCGACGTGAGGCCGCTATGACGCGCGCGACCGACCCGCCCACCATGCCGATCCCCGTGGGCGCGCTGCCGCCCCGGCGCCAGCCCACCGCCCCGGGCGGCGGTGCGAGCGACGAGGCCATGGAGACCGAGCACACCTTCCCCGGGCTGACCGACGACCCCGAGTGGTTCAAGACGGCCGTCTTCTACGAGGTGATCGTCCGGGCCTTCTCCGACTCGACAGGCGCCGGCTCGGGTGACCTCCGCGGGCTGATCCAGCGCCTGGACTACCTCCAGTGGCTCGGCATCGACTGCCTGTGGCTGCCGCCGTTCTACCCCTCGCCGCTGCGCGACGGTGGGTACGACGTCGCCGACTACACGGCGATCGCCTCGCAGTACGGGGCCATGAGCGACTTCACCGAGCTCATCGACGAGGCGCACAAGCGCGGCATCCGCGTGGTCATCGACCTCGTCATGAACCACACGAGCGACGAGCACCCGTGGTTCCAGGCGTCGCGCTCGGACCCCGAGGGTCCCTACGGCGACTTCTACGTGTGGAACGACGAGAACACGAAGTACCAGGACGCCCGCATCATCTTCGTGGACACCGAGACGTCCAACTGGACCTTCGACCCCGTGCGCCGGCAGTACTTCTGGCACAGGTTCTTCTCGCACCAGCCCGACCTCAACTTCGAGAACCCGAAGGTCGTCGACGCGATGATCGACGTCGCGCGGTTCTGGTGCCAGGTCGGCGTCGACGGCTTCAGGCTGGACGCGGTCCCGTACCTCTTCGAGGACGAGGGCACCAACTGCGAGAACCTCCCGGCGACCCACGAGTTCCTGCGGACCGTGCGCAAGGTGATCGACACGGAGTTCCCGGGTCGCATCATGCTCGCCGAGGCGAACCAGTGGCCCGAGGAGGTCGTCGAGTACTACGGGACCGACGAAGACCCCGAGTGCCACATGTGCTTCCACTTCCCGGTGATGCCGCGCATCTTCTACTCGATCAAGGACCAGCGCGCCAAGCCGATCCTCGACATCCTCGCGGACACCCCGGCGATCCCGGCCGGTGCCCAGTGGGGCACCTTCCTGCGCAACCACGACGAGCTCACCCTCGAGATGGTCTCGACCGAAGAGCGCGCGTCGATGTACGGCTGGTACGCCCCGGACCCACGGATGCGCGCCAACGTCGGCATCCGGCGCAGGCTCGCGCCGCTGCTCGACAACTCCCGCAAGGAGATCGAGCTCGCGCACGCGCTGCTGCTCTCGCTCCCGGGCAGCCCGTGCCTGTACTACGGCGACGAGATCGGGATGGGCGACAACATCTGGCTGCCCGACCGTGACGCCGTGCGTACCCCGATGCAGTGGACCCCGGACCGCAACGCCGGGTTCTCCACGGCTGACCCGGGCAAGCTGTACCTGCCGCTCATCCAGTCGCTCGTGCACAACTACCAGCACGCGAACGTCGAGGCCCAGTGGGCCCAGCCGACCTCGCTCCTGCACTGGGTGCACGGCATGCTCAAGGTCCGCCGCCAGCACCCCGCCTTCGGGACCGGCACCTTCGTGCCCCTCGAGGCGGACAACGAGTCTGTGCTCGCGTTCTTGCGCGTGACTGCGGACGAGACGCTGCTGTGCGTGACGAACCTCGCATCGACCGCACGATCGGCCAAGATCAGCCTCCCCGGGTACGCCCGCGCGCAGCTCACCGACGTGTTCGGGGGTTCTCCGCTCGGCTCGACAGGCGCAGAGGGCGAGGTCGTGGTCACCTTGGGTTCACGCGACTTCTACTGGCTCTCCGTCGCCCGTGCCGAGGAGCCCCTCGGCACGGTGTAAACGGGAGCGACGACCGCCTCCGGGCGGTCGGTCCACGACGACGAGGACGGCAGGTTCACCCCTATGGCACACGAGAGCCCAGCACCGGAGACCTCCGAGCGTCTCGACGCCCCGGACGTCCTCGAGGCCGTGCGCGCCTGGTTGCCCGAGCGCCGGTGGTTCCCGACGACGGCCGACGCGACGTCGGTCGTCAGGGTCTCCCGGACCGACCTCGGGACCGACGATCACGGCGCGCACGCTGTCGTCGACCTCCTGCGGGTCGCGGGGACCTCGTCCTCGTCGCCGCTGACCCTGCAGGTGCCGCTCGTGCTCGAGCCGGCCGGGACACCACCCGCGGCGGTCGACGCCCGCGGGCTGGTGGCCGTGCTCTCCGACGGCAGCCGGCTGCTCGACGGGGCGTACCACCCGGCCTTCGTGTCGGCGTGGCTCGAGAGGGCCACCTGGGCCGAGGGCTCGGGTGCTGCGGGTGGGGAGTCCAGCTCCGCCCTCAGCCCGGCACGGTTCGACGTCCGTGGCCTGCACGTCCTCACCGGCGAGCAGTCGAACACCTCGATCCTGCTGCCGTCCGTCTCCGGCGGGTCGATGCTCAAGGTCATCCGGGCGCTGGCCCCCGGGCAGAACCCCGACATCGTCGTGCCGCTGGCCCTGACCCGCGAGGGCTGGGGCGGCGTGCCCGCTCCCTATGCGTGGAGCGAGACCGCGGTCGACGAGGGCGCCGTGGTGGGCGGGGGTCCTGCGGCAGGCGAGAACGCCGCTGCTGCCCCGACCGCCCTCCCCCGGACCTGGACCACGCACACCGGGGTGCTCGCCGAGCTCGTGCCGCAGGCGCGGGACGGCTTCGAGCTCGCCTGCGACTTCGCCCGTGAGGGTCAGCCCTTCGCCAACCCGGCGCGCGAGCTCGGTACCCAGGTGGCCCAGATGCACAGCGCCCTGCGCCGCGCCTTCGCGTCCGAGGTGCACGAGGCCGACCCCGAATGGCTGCTCGACGCGATGCACCGCAGGGTCAGGTCGGCTGCCGGGGCCAGCACGGCCGTGCGGTCCAGGGTCGACCAGATCGAGGCCTTCCTCGAGCACATGCGCGGCGTGGCCGAAGAGGCCGTCCGTCAAGGACGCCCCCTCCCCCCGGTCCAGCGCATCCACGGAGACCTCCATCTAGGCCAGGCCCTCTACAGCCCGCAGAAGGGCTGGCGCATCCTCGACTTCGAGGGCGAGCCGTTGCGTCCGCTCGCCGAGCGCACCCGTCCGGACCTGGGCGAGCGCGACGTGGCCGGCATGCTGCGCTCCTTCGACTACGCCTCCGCGGTCGGCGGGGCGACGTCGAGCGAGTGGGCACGCTCGGCCCGCCGCGCCTTCCTCGAGGGCTACACGGGATACCTCAGCGTCCCGGGTGCCCTCGGTTTCGGCCGTCCCCCGTCGCTCGCCGACAGGGTGCTCATCCGCGACGCCTTCGAGCTCGACAAGGCCCTCTACGAGGTCGTCTACGAAGAGCGCAACAGGCCCTCCTGGATCTCGATCCCGCTCGACGCCGTCGACCGCGTGCTCAGCGGGCTGCCCACGCCCCTCACCTCGGCAGACGCCGGGCGCCCCGGCCGCGGTGCCTGACCGTCCACCGTCCGCCCCGTCGTGCGCGCCTGGCCCTGCACGACCCTCTCGACCATGGAATGGTAGGGCTATGACCGACTCTGAAGCACCGGCTCCCGCAGCGTCCCGGGTCCCTGCGACCCTCGACGACCTCGCAGCCGTCGCGCACGGCACCTTCTTCGCCCCGCACAGCGTCCTCGGCGGGCACGTCGACCCAGGCTCGGGGGCCGTGACGGTCCGCGTGGTGCGCCCCCTCGCCGACGCGGTGGAGATCCTCACCGAGCACGGGGCCACCCCCGCCGAGCACGAGCACGAGGGCGTGTGGGCCGCGGTCCTGCCCGACGCCGGCGGGCACGTCCCGGACTACCGCGT
>Ga0247813_10000580_pt1 | contig 32551 bp, 31 predicted proteins | sample UWRJL169409C1_FD_180719 | JGI IMG/M metagenome (GOLD analysis project Ga0247813, IMG submission 180719) | Plant litter microbial communities from Arlington Agricultural Research Station in Wisconsin, United States - UWRJ-L169-409C-1 | ecosystem: Environmental > Terrestrial > Plant litter >... | reverse complement strand
CAGAGCGCGAACGCAAGAGCGGGAACCGCGACGAATGCTCATCGCAAAAAAGGCCGGCCCGTCAGCAGGGTCCGCGAAACCGTAGTCCAATCCGCACACTTCGCATCTGGGAGCGAGCTTCAACAGACCGTCGAACAAGTGGCCGCGCTGGCATCGCGGGCAGCGCCCCTTCATTCCGGTAATCGCGGGCGTCCATGTCGCTTGAAACTCTTCGGCCATTTGGGCGCTCCATTGCGGGCAATAGACTTTAAAATCGTTAGTTTTTTCGCCCCAGTGGGTCACGAGCGATATAGCCTCTCACTGCACCAGTGCGGAGAGACTGCTGGAAGCTCTTCAAGCACCCAATCACCCACCGGGACAGTGCGAAGTGTCTGTAACAGTTCAGGTGATTCCAGTCCGATGAAGATCAGGTCGGTGTGCTCCCGCATCCCACTTGATACGACATCGACCATGACGGGCCTGTCCAATCCGACTTGACAAAATTCTGGGATGGATGAGACGCCTAACGAATTATAAAACTTCTTGGCAAGTTCGTCTATCGGCAACGGCGGACCACCATATAACCCGATGAAATCGTTTCTCCGGAACATTTTGGCGGCCCGTGGAAGGTCCGCCAGACCAGCAGGTACAACGTCACCGTTACCCATATCGAGTCCGGTTCCTGAGAACCCCTTGTCTCGATCGAGGTCCTCAAGAAAGTAGGACATACCCTTCCTCGCCAACAGCGAGAACTTTCACGTACCGGGAAGTCGGCTTCTGCTTACGGCGATTTCGAGAAGCTTCGTCACCGTGTCTCTAAACAGAAGGTCGCAGGTCATGTCGCTCCTTGGCTGCCGGGCGAGGGCGACTGGTCCTCGCCCGGCTTTTGCTTAGTTTAACTTGACCGATGGCTCACGGCCCCACACCCGCAGTTTTCCAGCCTCAACGAAGAATCCAGCGACAGACTTCTTGTCGCTGAGTTCGATCGTTCCTTCATCGAGATCACCAGCAATACCAGCCTTTTCGAGGAGCGGCGTCGCGTCCGCCACGTAGCCGATATACTTGCAGTGCGTGAACGCGTCGGCAACAAAGTCCCGCGCGGTAGCTTCCTTGAGTAGGTCGGGGATGCCTTGGGCGGAAACGACCAGGGTTACCGCGTCGTACAGGACGGAGGGCCCGCCATCGATCATCTGATGCGCTTCAACCCAGCTACCATCCGACATCGTCACGCCACCAACCTTTGGGGCGATAATCTCGAACACCGCTTTTTGTTCGGCAAGGCTCTCAAGGATAGACTTGAAGACCTCCACATCTGCCCCGTCGGTGACCAGGATGCCAAGTTTGCGTCCTTCGAAACGTTTCGGGCCGCGTTCCACTATGCTCAATGCCGGAGACGGTTCCAAATCCTGACGGGTTGGCATAGCCGCATCCGCAGCCTTCGGCATGGACTTGAATCCGAGGGCATGCGCCACCTTGCTGGCAAGCGTTTCGTCTATGTTCATCAGGTGCGAAACCATGCGCTCGCGTATTAGTGCTGTCTCAACCTTCGACAACTCGAAAATCAGCGCGGCAGCGATATGACGTTGCTCCGGCGGAGTTTGACTGATGAAGAATTGCCGCGCCTGGCTATAATGGTCGGCAAAACTCTCGGGCCGTAGGCGAACCTTGGGACCCTGTTCCTCGGACGCGAAGTGGCGATAACCTTGGACAGGCGATTCCCTCGGGCCTTCTTCAAACGAATTAGGCTGGTAATTCACACGGCCTACAGGATTGCGCATCGCCATATGGCCATCCTGTTGGAAGTTCGCGAAGGGACATTTCGGGGCGTTAATCGGAAGATGGGTGAAGTTCGGGCCGCCAAGACGCTTCAGTTGCGTATCTAGGTACGAGAAATTGCGGCCTTGGAGAAGTGGGTCGTTGCTGAAGTCGATGCCCGGCGGCACGTTCTGGGTCATGAACGCGACTTGCTCCGTTTCCGCGAAGAAGTTGTCCGGCATCCGGTCGAGTACCAAACGACCGATGGGCTGGGGCGGCAGAATTTCCTCGGGGATGATCTTAGTCGGATCGAGCACGTCGAAGTCGAAGCTATCAGCAAACTCCTGGTCGAAAAGCTGGACCTGCAGTTCCCATTCGGGAAAGTTACCGGACTGGATTGATTGCCAGAGGTCTCGGCGATGGAAGTCGGGGTCCGCCCCGTTGATCTTGACCGCCTCGTTCCATGCGACAGACTGAAGGCCGAGCTTAGGCTTCCAGTGAAACTTTACGAACGTGGATTCGTCCTTGTCGTTGACGAACCGAAAGGTATGCACACCAAACCCTTCCATGAACCGGAACGAACGTGGAATGGTCCGGTCCGACATGATCCACATCACCATATGCATGCTCTCAGGCGTTAAGCTGATGAAGTCCCAGAAGGTGTCATGGGCGGTTTGCGCCTGCGGGAATGCCCGGTCCGGCTCCGGCTTGGCTGCGTGAATGATGTCCGGGAACTTAATGGCGTCTTGGATGAAGAAGACGGGGATGTTATTGCCAACAAGATCCCAATTGCCTTCCTTGGTATACATCTTGACAGCGAAGCCGCGCACATCACGAGCCAAGTCAGCTGAGCCCTTGCTCCCCGCGACAGTGGAAAAGCGGACAAACACGGGCGTGCGTTCGCCCGCACGCTGAAACAGATCGGCGCGGGTGTAGGCTGCTAAGGAATCATAGGTTTCGAAAAAGCCGTGCGCGCCGTATCCGCGCGCGTGGACCACGCGCTCTGGAATACGTTCGTGATCGAAGTGGAAGATCTTTTCGCGGAAATGGAAGTCGTCAATTAAAGCCGGGCCACGGGCACCGACTTTAAGCGTGTTTTGATCGTCGGCGACAGGTCCGCCCTGAGCGGTGGTCAGGATGGGCGAGCCGTCCTCGGCAAACTGGTGGAGTTCGCCACCTTCGCCTCGATGCAGTTTCTGGTCATGGATTGTCGCGAGGTTGGCAGGCGAGGTCGGTGCGGACTTCTTGGCCATAACGGTCTCCGAGATGATTGGATTGGGACGCTTCTCAACCTGCTTTCGGGTGATTTGTTCCTTTGCCGCACGAAATCGCGGAAAAGTTGAAGTGTGTGATCATCGCCGCAATGCTTCTCTCGAAAACAAGAACTCACGTTGGTGCCTGTAGACGCTCCTCGCCTAGTGACGGCGTGGCGGAACGGCCTCAAAGGACAATAGGCCCAACTACCGAGATCACGACTGCTTGTCCCCGGTCTTGCCCGACGCTCTCCTCCCCCATAGTCGACAAGAAAACACGGACCGTAAGACATTGTCTGCGGCCTTGTTCGTCAACTCCGGTTAATCGTCTGCCGGTCTCTAAAGGAGTTCCATTCGGTGCCAAGCAACCTTCTGACGCTACCATCCCTACGGTTCTGCCATCTTCGTCAATGTCGGCCTTGCTACCCGCTCGTCACCAGCCTCGCGGCGCGCGGCGGTGGAATTGGAGCCCCATGTTCGCCTCATGGTGCTGCGGAGCCGCATGAACTTGCCACGCCGGATCGCTGGCGGGTATTTTGCCGCCCGCATCGCTGCGCCGAGGTGCCGAACGAAACGCGGCGTGGGCCGGGCGGTGACATACCAGTGGATGCCAGCATACTGACAGGTCAGGTTTTATTCTGCCACACTGGCCTGCTTTTTCTCAGGCAGATGTTTCCGCACTCGCGGTTATTGATGAAGCTATCCGCGCAACCGACATGTATTCCAGATGGATTTAACGGAAAACAGCTGCGGTCGGGAGCCAACCAGTGTAGTGGACGGCACCTCGCAACGCACAGAACAATGTTGCGCTGCAACAGAACATTTTGGGATTCAATTCCTACTAATCCCCCGCAAACCTTATACTTTTGAAAACGTGTTCTACATCCCTGTGTTATCCGATTGACAAACTCCATGTGTAATATACCTTCGAACCTGCCGGTCTTATCCGAGATGAAGGGGAGAGTGCCTTGAATATTTTCACTAGTATCTTGTCTCTCATTTCCATGAAAAGCACATGGTTGTTGCGATCGAATGTGACGTAAACCGCATCCTTTGCATCGATTATAAATCAGCTTTTCCGCCTCGATCGGAGAATTCAATGATGAAACAGGTCGTCGACTACCAAGGTATCCAGGTTGGTGTTCTCATTCCGCGTGACGGCAGCCTCGCCTTCATGGCCGTGAAATACGATGTCATCGAGCTTGATGGCCGAAGCTTTTCGTCGGCAACTGAAGCGCGCGAAGCCGTTCGAAACCATGTGGCACAACGCATGGACCTTACGCGTAGAACTGGCTTTTCGTCGGAGCGGACTTTCGCGTCACTGCACCTCCAAGCTGGAAGAGCGAAGGAAATCGCCTGCTGATCTCGTCGAGGCAACGCTATTGCGGAGCGGCTATAGTGGCGACGGGCTCAAGAGTCGTTGAAAACAAGGATTATGCGATCCGTAATTCGTAACGGCTGGCTCTATCTGGAGTGGTTGAAGCTGATTGAAATAAGCAACAACTCATTGAAGCTAATCAAGCCTTTGACCGATGCTGACAACTTCTTCGACAGACATCGCGATGAAGCAGCGAACAACAATTTCGACCAGATGTGCTATAAGGTAGAGGTGGCTTAAAGGGGTTCCTCTCCACATCCCCATGAGCAGTTTCACGGCATTGGTGCATCGATCCTCACCAGTCTGCCGTTTATCTTATTGCACCAGAAGTGGTAATTGACGGATACGCAATAATCGACTGCTTTGAACGGTTCGCTGATCGTTTGCACGCACTATAAGTTTTTGCTAGTTTACTTAAAGCGAATAATGTTTACTGCCCCTCTTGCATCTCACTCGTGGAAGAATAGATCCGAAGTTTTGTGCAATTTCCGTTCGCACACGTCCAGATGCCCTAAGCCTGTCTGATGCAGGTCGCCTGGTCTTTTCGTTTCTCGCTGGAACTGCAACGCTTCTTTGAACACCGAGACGGCTTTGTCCGCACGGTTGCTGCGGTTTCAGCAGCGATCCGAGCCTGTTTATTTTGTGCGGTCTCAGCCCTTACGACAAGCGAGAGGGCGGTTTGCTTATTCAAGCGCTGTCACGATGCCGGCGTTCAGGAGTGAGGAATGCGTCTTGCGGTGACATCGCAAATCCCCTTCGAAATAGGGGCTATAATTAGCTAATGTAAAAAAACTGATATCCTGCAAGTCCAGTTTCGGCGGATGTATTATCTCCTATCGGTTGATAACAGTTTTTCACTGTGGTCTTTTGCCGTCACTTCTTCAAAATGCAGGGTACCCAACTTGTCTTGAAGGTCGTCAATTTTCTTCCGCGCATCTCTCAGATGTCTCTCTGTCTCGCGATGTGTGGTGTTCATCAGGATTATACCGAATACGAAAGCGGCAAACACCAATAGTCCGAGCGCGGGGTAGGATAATGTAAGCATTCGAAGGTAGCCCTTGACTGATGGTAGAAAGCTGAAATAGATTTCATACTATAAATAACGCCTAAAATAAAAAGATTTATTATCGCAATTTCATTTTAACGGAATGCCAACAATGATTATCGATGTCAAAAATCCTAAGCTGCTCAAAACTAATATGATGTTGCTGTCACAAGACCCATTGCGTGGGCTGTTGACGCTAGAGACCGATCAAGGTCAGTCCCGTATTGAAATTGATGAACACAGCGCCAACGGTCTTCTTGATGAAGTACTGTCGCTCTACGAAGTTCGTCGTCCGTCAACCGAGGAAGTGATCACCAGCGCGGAACAGTAACGGCGGGATAGGCATAACCATCTACTACTCCAAAGCGGTAGGTGACGGAGACGCAATCATCGATTGTTCGTGAACGATTCGCTGATCGTTTTAGTAAGTATAAGTACTTGCTTTTTTTCTTATACCTTGGATGAAGCGGCGAATTGTAATCAGGACAAGATGTGTCATTGTTTAGCTGTGACTTATGTGTCCCTCTTCATTTAGGCCACTTGTTGCTCCCACGGCAGACTGGTCACTTTCCCTACCAGTCTGCCGCTTCTTTGTGCCGTTCGGCTTGGTCTTCCTTGCGGCGATCCCATTACCGCGATGATAGCCGCATTCTAAGCACCTCACGCCATGCTGGATAATTGCCTGGATCGTTTCCCGGTAAGATTCGAGCGCATACAGTGTGGCGAACAACGCGGAGAAGTAACCGAAGACTCCACACGATCAGGTATTTTGATGGCAATGGGAAACCAAAGAACGGCAAAGCGATCACCACCATGGGAAGACGGCAATGAGGCGCTGTTGTTTTCAAAGCAATTTTGGCTGGTAGTCGCAAGTTCGCACCTCTTCAGGCGAGAGGGGTATAAGGCAACCTCCGTGGCAACATCAAACCGGACGGGTCCCTTCTCCCATGGCGTCTGCAAACTTTCGCATCAATCGCACAAGGTCGTTGATCTCGCCCGGCTCCCAAGTTGCAAAAACGGCGAGTGCGATCCTTTCGCGCGCGGCGTCGATTTTGTTGGTCATCGCCTTGCCCTTCGGCGTGACGACAGCCTCGTTCACTCGTCGGTCAGCCTCACTTTGCCTGCGTTCGGCAAGCCCAAGACTTTCTAGCTTCGCGACCTGGCGGCTCACCGTGGTGTAGTCCCGCCCAACCCCTGCTGCCAGATCTACGATGCCGATCGGCCCACGCCGCTCGATCCCAACCAGCAGTGGAAAGAGGGCGCGGTCGAGAGCGATTCCCGCCTCACGGACCATCGCTTCATCGCGCTGCGGTTGGTTCATCAAGGTAACAATATCAATCAGAGAACCGTGCAGTTCACGGATCTTTTCGTTGATATGTGTATTTTGCACCTTTTGTGTTGACGACATCTTGTATCTCCTGTTATGTGCATAATACACACATGGAGACCGATATGACAACTGACTTGAAAGCAGATGTGCTCATCTGCGGTGCGGGCGCTGCTGGCCTGTCGCTGGCGATCGACCTTGCGCGGCGGGGTGTTACTTTCCGGCTCGTCGAAAAGACCAGCGATCCGTTCCCCGGCTCCCGAGGCAAGGGAATTCAACCCAGGACACAGGAGGTCTTCGAGGATCTCGGTATCCTTGACAAGGTCGTTGCGGCAGGCGGCGTCTATCCCACAATGCGCGATTATCGCGAGGACGGCAGCTTCACAGAGAAAGACTTGGGCGAGCGGTCTCAGGCGACACCCGCAGAGCCTTATCACATCGCGCTGATGGTCCCGCAGTTCCTAACGGAAAAGATCATGCGGGACAGGCTCACCGAACTCGGTTGCCGGGTTGAGTTCGGATGCGAACTGACAGGGTTTTATCAGGACGGCGAGGGGGTTACCGCCCACCTGTCTCGGCCAACCGGAGAAGAGACTGTTCGTGTGCGCTATCTTGTCGGCGCGGATGGGGGGCGCAGCTTTGTAAGGGCCGCCCTTGGCATTGCTTTCCCCGGCAAGACGTTGGGCGTTCGCGCGATCGTTGCCGATCTCGCGCTGACCGGGCTGGACCGCGACGTATGGTGGCAGTTCAACAGCGGCGACATGCAACGGATGATCGCCATTTGCCCGCTCGGAGGAACCGACCTGTTCCAGATCCAGGCACCGGTTCCGCCAGAGGGGGGCGTTGACTTGTCCGCGGAAGGGCTAGAACAAATGATTGTCGAGCGGACAGGCCGTAGCGATGTGAAAGTGCAGGCGGTCAGCTGGGCATCGGCCTATGCGATGAACGCCCGGCTCGCCGATCGTTACCGAACGGGCCGCATCTTCCTGGCGGGAGATGCCGCCCATATCCACCCGCCGACGGGCGGCCAAGGCCTCAACACCAGCGTACAGGATGCTTATAACCTCGGCTGGAAGCTTGCAGCGGTACTGCGGGGAGCCAGCGATGAGCTCTTAGACAGCTACGAGGTCGAACGCCGCCCCGTGGCGGAGGAGGTTCTCGGCCTCTCCAGTCGGCTGCTCGATGCTGGAAAACGAGGAGAGATTCGCCGTGGCCGCGAAGTGCATCAGCTCGATATAGGCTATCCACAATCACCGCTCGCCCTTGAACCGGCCAGCCGCAGGGATGGCCTTCGGGCAGGAGATCGCGCACCGGACGCACCGATCAAAGGGGCGGCAGGTCAGCCTTCACGGCTCTTCAGGTTGTTCGCCGGCCCACATTGGACGCTGCTCGTGAACGGGCAACGGGGCGTTGCTTCCCGCCCCGGGTTGCACATCCACCATCTTGGCGAGAGCGGCGACGTTCTCGATGCGTTCGGGTGCGTTCGCGACGCTTACGGATTGGCGCCGGAGGAATGCGTGCTGATCCGGCCTGATGGATATGTCGGCGCGATCCTTCCCCTTGACGTAGAGGGGGCCGCGCAACTTGAAACCTATCTCGGTCGCGTGGGACTTCCATCACACGAGGGGTACTCGAAATGAAGAGTTCATATCTTGTTGCTGTATGCGACAGAGGTGCGATGTGACAACCAACTCACTGTCTGACGTTGCTCCACCAAGACCGCTCGATTGGCGACTTGTGCTCCCGGTCTTCGCAATCGTCTGTGCCAACGCCGCGGGTGCTGCTGCTGTCCTGCCCGTTCTGCCCTTCCATATCCGCGACATGGGTGGCTCCCCCCTTGTTCTCGGCCTTGTCATCGCCGCAGAGGCGGTGGGCCAATTCGCCTCTGCTCCCGCTCTCGGCCAACTCTCGGATCGTTTTGGCCGCAAACATGTCCTCCTAATGAGCCAATTCATTGCGGCGGTCAGCCTTCTACTACTCGCATTCGCACCCAGCGTCGCGTTCATCCTGATCGCTCGCGCACTCTTCGGTTTGACGGCAGGCAATATCTCCGTCACGGTAGCTTACATTGCGGATAACACGGAAGCCGGGAACCGCAGACGAGCCATCGGCATTCTGATGGGGGGTGCCGGCCTTGGCGGGATTATAGGCGCGGGGTTTTCGGGCGTTCTATCCGACACGTCATTGACCATGCCCATCCTCGCCGCACTCGGCCTGGTAGTTGCCTCGATCGTGGTCACATCACTCCGTCTAGAAGGCGGACAGCCGACAGTGTCCACAAAGGGGCGGCCACAGAACGGAGCGATCTCGTTTCGGGCCATCCTCGCGCCGCCGGTCGTCCGTGCTCTTCTCGTCGTCATGCTCTGCCACTTCTTCGCGTACGGGACCTATATTTCGCAAATGCCAGTGTTCCTGGGTGATACGTTCGTGTGGAGCGGTCGCGCGTTTGGAGCGAAGGAACTGAGCTACCTCATCATGACTGACGGCGCGGTCAACGTATTTGCCCAGCTCTTCCTGCTGGGCTGGCTCGGCAATCATCTAACCGAACGCAATCTGATCCTCCTGATATTCTTCCTCATGTCCGTGGGATTTCTAACCGCTGGCCTCGCTACGACCATCCCCGTGCTCGTTCTCGCCGTTCTGTTTGTCAGCACCGGCGACGCCCTGGCCAAGCCAACTTATCTTGCGGCGCTGTCTATCCATGTTCCCTCCCAACGGCAGGGCGTGGTTCTGGGTGCCGCACAGTCCCTGGTCGCTGTGACGGATATCATCGCACCAGTCCTTGGTGGCTTCATACTGGGATATGCGCTCTATAGTCTGTGGATCGGCCTCGCTCTCACCGTGGCGATCACCGGAGCCGTCATCGCGGCGGCCCGACTCCCTCGCCAGAGCGGCGCCGAGGCGTGACGGTGCGCCGCGTGCCGGTCTTCACCGGAGATTGGGGAAGGCTGATAGCTCGTTGCGTCCTCGTTTCGCTCCTCCTCTTGGGCGGGTGCGCGGCACCCGCCCGCCCGGAGTACACCGCATGGGACGCCGCGCGAGCACAGATCCTGGGCTTTGAAAATATCAGAGCACATGTGGATGATCCGCGGCCCCCGAAGCTGGTGTACGATCCCTGGCGGCCGGTCACCGACAAGGAGAAACCCGCCATGCTTGCCATATCGGGCGGCGGCGCTGGGGGAGCGTTCTCAGTCGGCATCCTTTCCGCGTGGAGCGAACTCGGTAACCGACCAAGCTTCGAGGTCGTGACCGGCGTCAGCACTGGAGCGCTGATTGCTCCATTCGCGTTCCTAGGTTCCGACTATGATGAGCGTCTTAGAAGCCTTTACCTTTCGGACGAGGCTCGCAGTCTCGTCGATATCAACTGGAAAGGGCTTGGTGTACTTTCCGCGAGCCTCCTCCAGGGGGAGGCTCTTCGTGAGATGGTCGAAGACAACATCACGGCTGAAATCCTGGGCCATATCGCGCACGAACATCGTCTGGGCCGGTGCCTTCTCGTGATGACCACAAATCTCGATACCCAACGCGCGGTCGTCTGGAACATAGGAGCGATTGCCAGCAGCGACAGGGCGGACGCTCTTCCCTTGGTTCACCGGATATTGATCGCTTCGGCGAGCGTTCCGGGCATCTTCCCGCCCGTTTCCATCGAGACAGTCGTTGACGGCAGGCCGATCGAGGAATTGCACTCCGATGGGGGCAGCTCGGCGCAGTTTTTTACCTTGCCCGAACACCTAATCGTCGCACCAGACCATACCGGCGAAGAGAACCTGCATATCTATGTCATCATCAATAACGGGCTCATTCCTGAGTTTTCGATGTCTCCGGGAAAGGCGTTGCCAATCATAGCGCGAGCGTATGCCATACTTTTGAAATCACAGACGAAGCAGGGGTTGATCGCGCTTTATAATTTCGGACGGCGATCGGGCGTCGACCTCGATATTGCATCGATCGATCAGCAGGTGCCCTATAGCATGGCGGACCCGCTGAACGGTGCCTATATGCGCACGGTATATGGCCTCGGCTATGAAAAGACGCTCGATGGAAGCCTTTGGATCCAGCGTCCCGAGTTTACACCGTCACGATGATTACGACGCGGTCCGTGTTGCTGTCTACGATTCTGAATGAAACTCAACTTCGTTCGTACGATAGCGTACAATTTTACGGAACGAAAGCCGGAGCGCTGTTTGCGCGATCTGACAACGGCGCCGCAACTCCCTTTCTCAAACGCACTCGGCACATGCCCGGGACTACTAGCTGATCTCGCCGAAGCGACAGCAGAGGCCATGCCTGCATCGGCCACGACGGCCGAGGGACAGCCTGGACCAGTCTTCGATTTCGTCCTGGGAAATGCGCATCGGGCTTTTCGGCGCTCAACGCCAGCCACTTTGTCGCTGTGATTGTGATCGTGGCACAGCCAAAGGCCATAAGTTCATCCAGCTTTGCGGGATTTCAGCTCTTTCGCAACCGACTTCTTCAATGCGTCCATGATGTTCACGACGTTGCTCTTTTCCTCGTCATCATCCTTCGTGGATTTCGAAGTCTTGCTCTTCGACGGCTTCTTGGCTTTCTTCTTCTCTGCTATCAGTTTCAGCAAGCTTTCCTGGATCGGGTCGGACACCATATCCGGCGACCAGTCCTTCAGCCGTTTTTTGATGACTGCCTCAAGGGCTGAAACGCCTTTAGCATCCGACTTTTTATCTATGCCTGTGAAATATTCGTTTTCCGGCCGCACTTCATCTCCGAAGCGAAGCGTCCAGACCACGATGCCTTCGCCTCTCGGTTCGAGCACGACCGCTCGTTCACGGCGCCCAAGAACGACACGAGAGATGCCAACAACGTCCTCGGCCTCCATGGCTTGTCGGATAACCGCGAAAGCCTCGTCGCCGATTTTGTCGTTTGCGGTGAGGTAGTACGGCGTTTCGAGATAGACCCACTCGATGCTGCCACGCGGCACGAATTTTTCGATGTCGATCGTACGGACCGTCTCCAGCTCGACGGATTCCAGATCCTCGTCGGTCAGGAGCACGTAATCATTCTCGCCGCGCTCGTAACCCTTTGCCTCATGCTCGTCCTTCACGGGCTTGCCGGTCACGCTATCAACGTACTGCGAGACCACCCGGTTTCCGGTATCCTTGTTGAGGGTATGGAAGCGTACTTTTTCCGATTCAGATGTGGCCGGGGTCATTGCCACAGGGCAGCTGACGAGCGAGAGCTTGAGGTAGCCTCTCCAATACGGGCGACGTGGTGCCATCGATCAACTCGCTTTCTTAGCTGCGGGTTTTGCCCGGCTCTTTGTGGACTTGGAAGCCGTGGCCTTCTTGCCCGAGTTGGCATTGGCGGCCTTTGGCTTGCTTACCGAAGGCTTATCCATGCCAGCACTCTCACGCAGCGCTTTAAGCAGGTCGTTCGGCTTGGAAACCTTGATGGGCTTCGGCTTCGGAAGGGTCTTGCCCTCCGCCTTCGCCTTCACCAGCGCAGCGAGAGCATCCTCGTAGCGATCGTCGAATTTCGCCGGGTCGAACTCGCCCTTCTTCGTGGTGATGATGTGCTTGGCCAGATCGAGCATCTCGGCTTCGACCTTGACCTTTGCCACGTCTTTGAAGACTTCCTCTGAGGACCGGACTTCGTAGTCGTAGTTGAGCGTCGTCGCGATGATACCCTTGCCGTGCCCCCGGATTAGGACAGTCCGTATTCGGCGAAAGAGCACAGTCCGAGCAATCGCCGTGGCACTGGTTTTGCTCAGGGCATCCCGGATGCTGGTAAAGGCGTCATGATCGGCTTCGTCGACCGGGACCAAATAGTAGGGCTTATCGAAATAGACGTCATCGATGTCCCCACACGGGATGAAGGCTTCAGCCTCCAGCATCTTGTCGGAATCGGGAACGACCGCCGCGACCTCATCAGGGTCGATCATGATGTAATCGCCGTTGCCTGTATCGAAGCCCTTAACCTGTTGGTCGCGTTCCACGACCTCTTCGGTCTCACTGTCGATGAACTCGCGTTTCAGGCGGTTTCCGGTGCTCTCATTGACCATGTGGAAGCTGATCCGCTCGGATGTCGAGGTGGCCGTGTAGAGACCAACGGCACAACTGACTTCACCAATCTTCAGGTGACCTTTCCACTGAGCGCGATGTGCTGCCATTTCTGTCCTCCGAGTCCATGGCGGAGGAAACTAAACGCCGCCCACTTAGTTCCGCGCTTTCGTTGGACTGGATCGTGCCATTGAGGGCGAAGGGCCAATTGTGGCAGTTTCAACGCAATGTCCGAAATACGTGTCGCCGAACAGGATGGCCGTGAAACCACTGGGGTGCCAGCAGCGTTTGAGGAGTTGACAGAGCAAAAGGACAAGTTGACATGGCAGACGACAGCACTACGACAATACGAGCAACGTTCGAAACACGTGCGGCAGCTGACCTCGCCGTCGAACACCTTGTTCAGCAACACGGTGTTTCCAGGCCCGACATTTTCATTCAGTCCGCGAGTGGTGAAAATACCGCCGGCTCCAGGCCGTCCGGTGGCGATGCCTCGCATGAAGGTGGCGCTCGGCAAGATGGGGCATTTGAAGGCGAAATCGAGGTCTCTGCGGATATCGCCGCCGATCAAATCGCCGCCGTCCAACGAAGCTTCGGAGATGCCGGAGCGATCCGCGTGTCGGGCAAATAGCAGTTTACGGGGCCGCCTTGAAGTCGGCCCCGTTTCTCTCGCGTTAGGATTATAAACATGGCCGATAATCTCTCGACGTATCGCGGCAAGCGCGATTTCAAAAAGACCGCCGAGCCCAGCGGAGAGACGAAGGTCAGTGCGTCCAACCGTCGCCGGTTCGTGATCCAGAAGCATGACGCGACGCGCCTGCATTATGATCTTCGGCTGGAGCTGGACGGAGTCGTTGCATCCCGCTGGTTAAACTAGCGAATGAACATCGAACGTACGACAACGATCAGGACAACAACACTACAAACGAGTCGACAAGCGAGACAGGCAAAATTTAACTTTCCGGCTTGGAACAGAAATCACTTCTCATGGTTCACCTTGCACGTCGACAACGATGCGACGGTTAACAGGAGGAGATACCCATGACTAATCAACAGCAAGGCGGCCAGGGCGGTCAGCAAGGCGGCCAGGGCGGTCAGCAAGGCGGCCAAAGTGGCCAGCAGGGCGGCCAGGGTGGCCAGCAGGGCGGCCAGGGTGGACAGCAAGGCGGCCAAGGTGGACAGCAGGGCGGCCAGGGTGGACAGCAGGGCGGCCAGGGTGGACAGCAGGGCGGCCAGGGTGGACAGCAGGGCGGCCAGGGTGGCCAGCAAGGTGGACAAGGCGGATCGAGCGGCCAACGCTAAGATATAATCAGGAATTTCGTTCTGTTTTAGAGAAGCCTCCGCCGGGACGGCGGGGGCATGTAAGATGGCAGCTGCTAGGTCGAAGACGGAGGAACAACCGATGATGCTCACACTAGCCCGCATTGGTGGTACCAGCACAGCCATCGCGGGACTCCTAATGCTGTCCTTCACTACATGCCTGCATGCGGAGGACGCTTCATTGACGCCCCAGAAGTTTGTTGAGCGGGCAGCTTTTTCAAACGCGTTTGAGATGGAGGCTGCAAAGTTAGCGCTCGAAAAGGCCCACGATGCCGCGGCAAAGACATTTGCACAGGATATGTTAGTCGATCATGGAAAAGCCGGCATGGCGCTCGCAAACGCTGCAGCTAAAGAAAACGTCCAGGTCCCATCCGGTATGGACGACAAAGGACGTAACAAGATCGACGCCCTTAAAGCTTCATCTGAAAAGGATTTCGATCAGGCTTATCTCGCAACACAGGTATCTGCGCACGAGGAAGCGGTCGCCCTGTTTGACGAATTTACAAAAACTAGTTCGGGCGGCGCGCTGAAGACGTTCGCCGAAACAACGCTCGGCACTCTTCGGGCGCACAACGTGCGTATCCACGGGCTTACGAAAGACTGAGCAGGTCAAGGCAGAGTGACGCGAAAAGGAGTTCCAATGCGGGTCCACTTCACCTACAACGATGGCGACGGTGTCCAGCAAGATGGATCACATGACTACAAGAACATCGACGCGGCGAAACGCGAGGCGATCCTTTTTCTCGCGCAGTCCCTTCAGGAGAGCACTGGCACCACAGGGGTTATCCAGGGCGCAGTGGCTGGGCTCGATGCAGGCGGCGATGTTCTCTTCACGATTTCCATGAACGTGACCATCGAAGAATCAGGGTCCAAACCACCCGCTTAGTGACGGCACAAAAAAACCCGCCGGGAGTTGTTTGCAAGCAGACGACCGCCTAACAATCCGTGAGAAGTTCGGTCGCTCGAGAACGATCCACAGGCCTCGTTCCCGTGCCCTAATGCCTTCTTGCCTGCTCATCTAAATAGTGCGCTCCCACAGCCCAAGCGACCTTTGACAACCGTGTCCGCATATCGCTGCCTGGTTCTGGATGATCGGTCTGACGCCTTCACCGGGCATCCCACGAGACACCCGCAAGGGGTGCTATACGGCTACATTCGCATTTCGTACCGCATGTTTCCCTTTGCTCAGACGATCTGAAACACTCGCAAGAGGTTTGGGAAGACTAGTGCCAGGACCAAACGTACGTGGCGCGAGTGAAGAAGCTCAAATCAGAGCCAAATCGTTGATTGATTGGTTTCAGTTCGGTATCGAAGATAATAGCCAGCTTCCATCACTGCAACAAATGCGCCTTGGCGCATGTCGGGGGCGCACCCTATCGGACCCCTGCGGTAGGCCCGATTGGCAATCCAACCAGACCCACTGCGTTTGGTTCCTTCGACAGGAGAAATTTATAGCGATGGGGCCGTGGCAACCAACATTATTGAAAAAAGCCAGCGGTCCGGGGCGAATGGCTGGCTTATGCCTCGGAGCTTGCATCAATATATCGAGCGGTGTTGAGTCGCTTCAATGCTGTTCTAATGCTCGGTCGACGCAATTGTTGCGGTTACTGTTCTGGTCGCCTCTCAAGTCGTGGGGAGCGGCGCCAGGCGTGGCGCCGCCCACCGCGCTTACTCAATTGGCGGAGAGGCCTTGCCGAGTTTAACCGATGGTTCTCGTCCCCAGACGCGAAGCTTGCCAAGCTCCGAAACGAATGCGGCAAGACCATCCTCTCCCGGCAGGGCAAGAACGCCCTCGTCGAGATCGCCAGCGATGCCTGCCTTCTCGAGCAATGGAAACGCCGATTGATCGTAGCCGATGTACTTGCAGTGCTGGAAGGCGTCGGCGACAAAGTCACGCGCCGTCGCCTCTTTTACAAGATCATCGATCGCCGCAGCCGAGGTCAATAACGCGACCGCGTCGAACAGCACCGACGGTCCGCCATCGATCATGTGATGGGCTTCCACCCAATTGCCATCAGATGCTGTGACGCCGCCAACCTTCGGTGCTATGAGTTCAAAGACCGCATTCTCTTGGGTGATTGCCGCAGTCAAACCCTTGAGGAGCTCAGCGTCCACACCATCCGTGATGAGAATGCCAAGCTTGCGGCCCTCAAAACGTTTGGGGCCGCGCTCGATAATGCTCAGCGCCGGTGATGGTTCAAGGTCCTGGCGTGTCGGCATGGCGGCGTCCGCCGGCTTCGGCATGGCTTGAAAGCCAAGCTTCTGGGCCACGGTGGTCGCAAGTGTCTCATCGATATTCATCAGGTGAGAAACCATGCGCTCGCGGATCACCGGATTTTCGACCTTGCTAAGTTCGAACGTCAACGCCCTCGCGATGTGACGCTGCTCGGGAGGCGTTTGGCTGATGTAGAACTGGCGTGCCTGACTGTAATGGTCGGCGAAGCTTTCGGGACGCAAGCGAACCTTCGGACCCTGTTCTTCAGACGCGAAGTGCCGATAACCTTGCACCGAAGATTCCCGCGGCCCTTCACCATGAGAGTTTGGCTGATAGTTGGTTCGGCCAACAGGATTGCGCATGGCCATATGGCCGTCTTGCTGGAAGTTGTGAACGGACACTTCGGCGCATTGATGGGTAGATGGGTGAAGTTCGGACCACCCAGTCGCTTCAGCTGCGTGTCCAGGTACGAGAAGTTGCGGCCCTGCAGCAGAGGATCGTTGCTGAAGTCGATGCCCGGCGGAACGTTCTGCGTCATGAACGCGACTTGTTCGGTTTCTGCGAAAAAGTTGTCGGGCATCCGATCAAGAACAAGGCGGCCGATAGGCTGAACCGGCAGAATCTCCTCCGGGATGATCTTCGTCGGGTCGAGAATGTCGAAATCGAAATTGTCGGCAAATTCCTGATCGAAGAGCTGGACGCACAGTTCCCACTCGGGAAAATTACCTGACTGGATCGACTGCCAGAGGTCGCGGCGGTGGAAATCGGGATCGGCGCCGTTTATCTTGACGGCCTCGTTCCAGGCCACCGATTGCAGGCCGAGCTTGGGCTTCCAGTGGAATTTAACGAAGGTCGACTCGTCCTTGGCATTGACGAAGCGGAAGGTATGGACTCCAAAGCCTTCCATAAAGCGGAACGAGCGGGGAATAGTACGATCGGACATGATCCACATGACCATATGCATGCTCTCGGGCGTCAGGCTGATGAAGTCCCAGAAATTGTCGTGAGCCGTCTGCGCCTGTGGAAACGCCCGGTCCGGTTCCTGCTTGGCAGCGTGAACTACGTCCGGGAACTTGATGGCGTCCTGAATGAAAAACACCGGGATGTTGTTGCCGACCAAATCCCAGTTGCCCTCCTGGGTGTACATCTTGACCGCAAAACCCCGCACATCGCGGGCAAGATCGGCTGAGCCTTTGTTGCCGGCGACCGTCGAGAACCGAACAAACACAGGCGTCTTTTCGCCGGGTCGCTGAAACAGGTCGGCCCGAGTATAGGCGGCCAGGGATTCGTAGGTTTCGAAGAATCCATGGGCGCCGTAGCCCCGAGCGTGGACGACCCGCTCCGGAATCCGTTCGTGGTCGAAGTGAAAGATTTTCTCTCGGAAATGGAAATCGTCGATAAGTGCGGGGCCCCGCGCCCCGACGCGCAGAGTATTCTGGTCATCAGCAATGGGGCCACCTTGGGCGGTCGTCAGAACAGGATGTCCGTCCTCCGCAAACTGATGCAGCTCGCCGCCTTCACCGCGATGAAGCTGTTGGTCGTGAATGGTGACGGTGGTCGCGGGATTAGATTTGGCAGATGCGGCGGGTTTTTCGGATATTGGCGCGTTTGCAGTTGAAATTTTGGGTGTTGAAGGCTTCTTGACCATCAGTCTCTCCTAGTCATTGAGTACACATGAGAAAAAGGCCGCCCAGTGGGCGGCCTTTCAGGAGTCGATGTCGGCATTAGGCGGCCTTTTTGCCCTTGCCTTTGACATTCGCGGATGCCTCTGCAAGTTCAGTCAATTTCTTGTCCGTGGCTTCTTCCTCGGCAAGATTTGCCTGAAGTAGTGGGATGGCATCGTTGAGGCCGATCTGCTTGGCCCAGGCGATCAGCGTCCCGTAGCGGGCCATCTCGTAGTGTTCCACGGCCTGTGCCGAAGAAATGAGGCCGGCGTCAAGTGCGACTGTGCCTTTGTATTCTTCCATGATCTCTTCGCCCTCAGCGATGATGCCCTGCAAACACGCACGCACGGCACTGGGGGCCGCGGGCTCTTCCAGAAGGGAGTCACAGGTTTCAACTTTGGGCTCCTGCGGAACGAAAGGTCACCCTTGTCCTCAACGGGCTTGACGTACCGATGGCGAGGACAGAAGACGGCTGGCACCATGTCGAGGCTAAAGCTGCAATAGGCAGCACTTACGCCTTCGCACTCGAGGACGGGCGCATAGTTGGTGATCCGGCCTCAAGACAACAGGCAGGCCTCTTGATGGTCCATCCATTTTGACGGATCCCGACAGTTACGCTTGGCAGCAAACCGGTTGGACGGGTCGGCCGTGGGAAGAGACAATCGTCTATGAGATCCACATAGGCACGTTTACAGAGCAGGGGACCTTCCGGGCCGCTCTCGAACGGTTGCAATACCTTGCCCAACTAGGCTTCACAGCGATCGAGATCATGCCGCTTGCCCATTTTCCCGGAGACCGTGGCTGGGGATATGACGGCGTCCTTCAGTTTGCGCCGCATTCCGCATATGGCTCACCCGACGACTTCAAAGCTCTAGTCGATGCTGCCCATGGGCTTGGCATGATGGTTTTCCTTGACGTCGTCTACAATCACTTCGGACCTGAAGGAAACTACCTCGGCCGATACGCCCCTGGTTTCTTCCGCCAAGGCGCATCCACGCCGTGGGGGGACGCGATTGCGTATGAGAAGCCGGAGGTCCGCGCCTACTTCATCGAGAACGTGCTTTACTGGCTGCGCGATTTTCGGCTGGATGGCCTTCGATTTGATGCCATCGACCAGATCGAGGATGGCAGCGATGTCCATATTCTCGAGCAGATCGCACGAACTGTCCGCAATGAAATCGTTGGCAGGCATGTCCATCTCATTACCGAAAACCCGGCAAACGGAACAGATTTAATGGCCGACCAGCCTGGAGGCCGATATTTCCAGGCCGACTGGAACGATGACTTTCATCACGCGCTCCATGTTGCCGTCACTGGTGAGGCCGTCGGTTACTACGAACCATTCAAAGACAATAGCTGGGACAAGGTTCGGCACGCCATGGCCTATGGCTATCTGAACCCCGGCAAGCCGATCGTCAGTGACGATCCACCACCAACTGAATCTTTGCCGCCGACCGCGTTCATCCACTTCCTGCAAAACCATGATCAGGTCGGAAACCGCGCGCTTGGCGACAGGCTACACCTCGGCATTGATCGCCATGTCTATCGGGCGCTGACGGAGATGTTGTTGCTCGCCCCGCAAATCCCATTGCTCTTCATGGGTGACGACCATCTGTCGCTTCGACCCTTCCATTTCTTCGCTGAGTATCAGGGAGACATCGCCGAGGCCGTTCGGATAAATCGGCCAAAGGAGGCCGCAAACTTCGGCGGGTTCCCAAACGGTTCAACGGAGGCCGACATCCCTGATCCGAACGAACCCGGTACGTTTCTGGAGAGCACGCTCGACTGGCGGGAGGCCGAAACCGAAGGTGGTCGAGCATGGGCTCAGCATATTCGCTACCTGATCAGGCTGCGTCAGCAGAAAATCGTCCCGCTTCTCGGCCACGCATCGGGATTTTCGGGATATGTTATCGATGCACCGGAGCGCTGCATCTACATCGACTGGGAACTTGGCGCACAGACCCTGCAGTTAAGAGCGAACTTTTCCAGCAATGATATTGATTTGCCCACTGGACTGGGCGAGCGGATTTTTCCGGAGAATGACATCAATGCCGTCCGTCTAGGCGAAGCCACGGTACAGATCTTCAAAGCCGTTAGATCGATCTGATCATTTCCAACAATGTGTCGTGCCCATTCACCCCGAGCTGATAAAGATTGATCATTTCGGTCCTGGCCATCTCGGCTCGTTCATCATGTAATGCAATCTTGTCTCCTCGCACCAGGACGCGATCACAACCTGCAGCAATCGCTCGTCTGCCGGTGGAATTTCTGGGCATTGAGATCGATCATCACCATAGTCCTCCCCAAACGGCTGGTTCATGGGCTGAACTCAAGAGACCCGAATTTGTTCTGCCTCACCGAGTTGAGTACGGTCCAAGTTCCATAAATATGCTTGTGCCGCAGCTGACATTCCGCTGTTCTGAATTTCGCGATGTTTCAATCGCTTAGGGAATCTAAGGCGCGTGTCGATGGTTCGGTTCCCATCAAGGCGGGGTAATCAATCACTTCTACAGGCTCCCATGTATAAATATCGAAGGGACGATCTTCGTCTAGCTGGCGTTCTCGTGGACATAGGCCATCGCTCGGGTTGATGATACGGCCCAGCAAAGCTTGAAAATCCCCATAAAGAGACGTCCTGGGCAGCCGGCTCCCGCACGAAACGCTCCCTCGCCAATGCTATGCAAAAGCTCCCCATCAACCGGCATTGCCAACTTAATCATTGGTTAGACAACAGGGATCTTCTGACACGATTTTACACCCAGGCTGTAAGATCCTCTCTCGATTTGCCAGCTTATCAATCGCGCCGTGCTCCGGCATTTTCTTCCCACGCCTCCCCCTGGAGGCAAGAAGAGCGACTAGGGCGCCTCGCGCTGCGGGAAAATGTCATGAGCACCGTTTCGGAAGCCACCAGCCGCCCAACGAACTTCGCGGGGTTTTGCCTGATCGGTGGAGCGTCTTTGGCCGCCTTGACCGAAGCCATCCCCGGGACAGTCCTCTCGTTCGCACGTCTTGACATGATGGGGAAGGTTGCAGCGACGGCCGACGAATTTGCCCGGATGGATTTTGGCTATACAACCGCGAAGCTCATTGGCTTCGTCATGACTGCATGGCTAGCCGGGCGTTTCACGCTGGCCTCATCCTTGGCGACAGCAACGATCACAATGACGGTCGCGTCGGGAGTTGCAGCCGTCACGGAGGAATTGCATTCCCTCTTTGTGTTACGTCTTCTCCAGGGCATGGCGGGAGGTGTCATTCTGGTGAGCGCCCAGTCAATGCTCCTCAAGTCATATGCTTGGCGGCATCAACCGTTCGTCCAGAGTGTCTTCGCCGTCACCGCGGTGGTTGCCCCTGCAACGCTTGTTCCCTACCTCCACGGCTGGCTGCTCGACAGTCATTCCTGGGTGTGGATATTCCTGGGTGTCATCCCGATCGGCCTGACCGCGCTCGCTCTCCTGTTGCTGGGCCCTTCATTGGAGGGAGAGGCACCAAAGCCAATCCGGATGAACTGGCCATCGCTCGCTTGGTTCGCTGTCGCCGTGTCATCGCTGACCTACGTTTTAAACCAGGGCAATCGTTGGGACTGGTTTGAGGAGCCCACCATTGTCTTGTTCGCCGCAATCGGCATAGCCGCGCTCGCCGTCGTTGTCGGCTGTCATTTCGTTGGCGATAGGAATCGTCGTCTTCTGGACTTCTCGGTGTTCATGAACGGCGGGTTCAGCTTCGGTTTTTTGGCAAGCTTCGCGGCCGGTTTTGCTCTCCTTGGCAGCAGTTACCTGATCCCGTCCTTCGCCATCTCGATACTGCGAATGACTCCGATGGAGGCCGGCGCGCTCCTGCTGCCAAGCTCGGCCGCCTTTATCACTACACTCTTCTTCACGGCCTTCATCATCAATCGCGGCGCGCCCCCGGCGCTCACCATCCCCTTCGGCATCCTGGGCCTCATGCTGGCGATGTGGATGCTGTCCGGTTCAACCAGTGGCAGCGGTATCCCTGACATGTTGCCCGGTGTCCTGGTTCGTGGATGCGCGCTTGGATTTCTGTTTCTCTCGATCACCCTCATCACGATGTTTGGACTTAATGGACCGGCAGTCGTCACCGCCGTCGCCCTTTTCAACGCCGGTCGACAAACTGGGGGTCTCGGGGGCATTTCGTTCCTGCAAACATTCGTGGAAGATCAGACGGCCCAAAACCGCGCCGTGCTTGCCGCCTACATCACGCCAGGTCGTCCGGAAGTTATCGATCACCTGTCCGGCCTTGCACAATATTTCTCGACCCACGGCCTGGAACACGGGGCGCACAAGGCATCTGCGCTTCTGATGGGCAAGTCCGTCGCGTTGCAGTCGACGACGATCGCCTTCAACTCCGCCTTCTTTTCCGTGGCACTATTTTTCCTGGGCGCTGCACCGGTCCTGATCGTCTCGAAGATCATCATCGGAAAGGTGATCGCTAAGCGCCTTCGGGTTGCGGGCCAGATCGCGATGCCTTAGGCCATCCACTTTCGATGTTCGAAGAAGCGTTCAACGAGAAGTTCGATAAAGAGCCTTACTTTGGTCGGAAGTTGCCTTCGTTCCGGAAATAGAGCATCGATGGAAAATTCGACGCCCCGGTAATTGGGCATATTTGATATAAGCCGGCCGGCCTTCAGATCATCGAAGACCAGGAAGCTCGGTGCAAGGAATACGCCGTGTCCGTCGATTGCCAATTCCCTGAGAGTTTGCGGGCTGTTCGAAACGAAGTTGCCCTCAATCTTGACCTCTTCCTTGACACCCGCGCTGTTCTCAAAGTGCCAGGACGTTCCGTAGGCATAGTGCGAGTATTGCAAGCAATTATGGCTTGCAAGATCACTTGGTTGTTCCGGCGCCGGATGTGATTTGAGGTAGTCGGGAGAGCAGACAACAAAGTGTCGCCATGGCGTTAGCTTGCGGGCGATAAGGCGGGAATCCCTCAACGTCGTCCTGATGACGAGGTCATAGCCCTCCTCGATCATATCGATCATCCGCTCGCCAATATCCAGCTCGATAACCACCGAAGAATATTGCTGCATGTACTCGCTCATGAGTGGGACGAGAAACGGGGCGATGGCGGTGCTTGTGTATATTTTAAGCTTTCCCCGGGGTGTTGATACCAACGCGCCGGCGAACTGATCTGCTTCGTCGAGATCAGCAAGGATCTGCGAGGAGCGGTCATAGTAGAATTTGCCGGTTTCGGTGAGGTTGACCCTTCGCGTCGTCCTGTTTAGCAATCGGACGCCGAGGCGATCTTCCAGAGATTGAACGTGGTTGGCCACCATGCTTGTTGACATGTTCATGCGCCTTGCGGCTGCAGAAAATCCCCCGCATTCAACGACTTGTCCAAAGACTGCCAAGCTTGTCAGCCGATCCATGCTTTCCTCCGATTATGCACTCAGGCTTTACGATCCTTACACAATCTCTGAGATTATCAAATCATACGTTAAGGTGCATTTCCCTTCTCCCAGAAACATTAATCCACGTCGGGCAGCAACGAAGTATATGAAAATGGCGGAGTGAGACCCTAACCATATGTCGGAGATCGTCGAAACACGTTCCGTCAAGAACGGAACTGTGGGTTTGCGCATCGGTTTCGGTAGGTGCAAAAGGCAAGCAAGTTGTCAGGAGCGGCGCGATCGCCATTCTTTAGCTTGCGAAGCCGCCGACTACGGGTACCAATCCCGGACGTTCAGCCGCTTTCCCGAGATGACCGACAACGGCCTATTGGAAAGCCGATTGTACCGCCATTGCCTCAAATTTTTCCGGCTCTTTCAAGGAAGGAGACGGAGGGTCCTATTCTGCCGCGCATCGACGACCCAGTTTTTCAGGCGATACTGTCGCATCCCGAGGCGGACGTTAAGACGGGCAGCACCGCGATCGCAATACCGACTCCCCGATTAAGCTTCCTTTGCCAAGAAACGGCCGCAATGAAGCACCCAGTCACGCTAGCAACAGAGCCCACTCCAAGAGTTCACCCTGTACACCTTAAAGGCGGAACCCGACAATCCGCAACCGCTCGCGCCAGGAGACCTATACGTAGGTATGGATTGCGACGACAAGCACTGCGAGAAAGACTGCGTTCGATATCGTTTCTGGAGAAAACTTCGCTCATATCTTCCTACCCCTCTCACCAGAGTGGCTGATAGATCAGCGCCCCAAAGTCAACATTCGTCTTCGGAACGAAACAGAGACCCAAACCGAGAAGACCCGATGAAACCCCCACTACCGTTCAAGCAGAGCCGGAGGCATTTCCTCGCTTCCGGCGTCGCGGCCATTTTCGTGGCCGTAGCGTCAACAGCTGGCGCCACCATCATCAAGGGCGTCGCGCCTTTCAAGCCGTTCGACTACAACCCGCCCGAAACTCTGGGTACGGGCGGATGGTATTTTTTCACACCGCAGGAGGCGCGGCTGATGGAAGCGCTGGTCGAGTGTCTCATCCCCGCCGACGAACTGAGCGTCAGCGGTCTGGATGCCGGATGTGCCGAATTCATCGACCGTCAGTTGGCCGGTTCCTACGGGACCTTCGAGCGTCTCTACATGCAGGGGCCATTCGTGGCCGGAACGCCCGAGCAAGGCGACCAATCGCCGCTGGTCCCGCAGCAACGCTATCGCCTCGGACTTGCTGCACTGGAAAGACACTGTCAGCAGACCCTCGGCAAGAGCTTTGTCGAACTGCCGGGCGAGCAGAAAGACCAAGTCATCACGTCGGTACAAAACGGTGAGATCGTTTTCAAAGACATCGACTCGAAAATGTTCTTCGCGATTTTGCTGCAAAACACGATGGAAGGCTTTTTCGCCGATCCGATCTACGGCGGCAACCGGGACATGGTTTCCTGGAAAATGCTCGGCTTCCCCGGCGCACGCTATGATTATCGCTACTATATCGACCGTCACAATGAAAAACTCGATCTGCCGCCACTGAGTATTTCCGGCCGCCCCGAATGGCACAAGAAAGGTTAGATGATGGCAAAGAGACTTCCTCCAACAGACGCTGTCATCATAGGGCTCGGGTGGGCAGGCGCCATCATCGCCAACGAACTGACCGATGAAGGCCTTCAGGTCGTCGCGCTCGAGCGTGGACCGTGGCGCGACACGGCCGCGGATTTCAACATTGCCACGGCTCCTGACGAACTCCGCTACTCACAACGCCAGGACCTGATGTTGCGGACGGCGCAGAACACGATTACCATGCGCAACAATCCCGGACAGAAAGCCCTGCCTATGCGCAACTGGGGCTCGTTCCATCCGGGGAACGGCACCGGCGGCGCGGGCAACCACTGGGCCGGGATCACCTTCCGTTTCCAGCCCGAAGAGTTCCGGCTCAAGAGCCATTTGACCGAACGATACGGTTCTACGACAATCCCCGAGCAGCTGACTTTGCAGGACTGGGGCACCGACTGGACCGAAATGGAGCCGTTCTACGATGCCTTCGACAAAGTGGCTGGAACCTCTGGCAAAGCTGGCAATCTCGAAAACAAGATCCAAGACGGCGGCAACCCCTACGAGGGGCCGCGCTCGAGCGAGTATCCGACCCGGCCGCTGAGGCAGCCGTACGGACCAACGCTCTTCGCCCAGGCGGCGCGCGATATGGGCTACAAGCCGTTTCCGGTGCCTTCGGCACTCATCTCCGAGCCTTACACAAACTCCCTCGGCGTAACGATGGGACCGTGCACATTCTGCGGTTTCTGCACGAACTACGGCTGCGCGAACTACTCCAAGGCAAGCGCGATCACCACGATCATTCCGGTTCTAGTGCGCAAGTCGAACTTTACCTGTCGAACCAACTCCGAGGTCTTGCGTATCCTCATGGACGCAAGTGGCAAACGGGCCACGGGCGTGGTTTTCGTAGACAGCTCCGGCGAAGAATGGGAGCAGCCGGCAGACATCGTAATCGTGACCGCCTTCACCTTCGAAAACGTTCGCCTCATGCTGCTATCAGGTGTCGGCGAGCCCTACGATCCGATCACCAATACAGGGACGACGGGCCGTAACTACGCCTACCAGACCGCCAACGGCGTGCAGCTTTTCTTCGATGACAAGAATTTCAATCCGTTTATCGGAGCGGGTGCAGTCGGCATGGGGATCGACGATTTCAACAACGACAACTTCGACCATTCCGGACTGGGTTTCATTGGTGGTGGGAGCATCCGCGTCACGCCGATCGGAGCTGCTCCCATCGGAAATCGCCCGACGCCGCCAGGCACCCCGACCTGGGGATCGGAATGGAAGAAGCAAACGGTGAAGAACTACCTGTCAACGATGTCGATCGGTTGTGAAGCGTCCAGCTACTCGATGCGAAACAACTATCTTTCGCTTGATCCGACGTATTGCGACAGGCTCGGGCGACCGCTTCTCCGCGTGACTTTCGATTTTCCCGAAAACGACCTCAAGATGGCTCAGTACTGTACCGACAAGGTCGGCGAGATCGCCAAAGCTATGAATCCGCGCCAGTACGTTAAAAACCCCTCTAAGGGTCACTGGAACGGAGGGCCATATCAATCCTCGCATGTCGTCGGTGGCTTCGTCATGGGCGCGGACCCCAAGACCAGTTCGGTGAATAAGTATCTCCAGAGTTGGGACGTATCGAACGTCTTCGTCGTGGGTGCATCGGCTTTCCCCCAAAACCCCGGCTACAACCCGACAGCCACAGTCGGAGCGCTAGCTTTCAAGGCGGCTGACGCAATCCGCACGTTGTATGTCAAAAATCCAGGCCCATTGGTGCAAGCATGAACAATCTCCTTCTCAAGTCAGTGGGGATACTCGCGTTCACGGCGACCGCGGCTGTCGCCCAGGCCCCGGGTGACGACTCCTTTGAAAAGGTTGCCCGCGGTCGCTATCTCGCGACCCTCGGCGACTGCAGCGCGTGCCACACGGCCGCCGGAGGCGCTCCCTTCGCTGGCGGCGTCGTCCTGCAGACGCCATTCGGCGATCTCGTCGGAGCCAACATAACGCCCGATCCAGATACCGGAATCGGCCGCTACACCGAGGAGGAGTTTCAACGCGTCATGTCGGAAGGTATCGGCAAGGGTGGTTATCACCTCTACGGGGGGATGCCTTTTACCGCTTATACCAAGGTCTCGAAGTCCGACAATTCCGCGATCTACGCCTATCTCCGGTCGGTCGAACCGGTCAGGAACAAGGTCGAGACCAACCAGCTGCCGTTTCCGTTTAACATCCGCGCGAGCCTTATTGGCTGGAATTTTCTCAATTTTTCAAAAGGCGAATTTGAGAAGAACCCGGACAGGTCGGCCGAATGGAACCGCGGAGCCTACATCGTAGAGGGGCTTGGCCATTGCGGCACATGCCATACGCCCAAGACCTCTTTGGGAGGCGACGAGAACGACAGGTTCCTGGAGGGAGCAACATTACAGAACTGGCATGCGCCGAACATTACCGCCGATCGACACAGGGGTATCGGCTCATGGTCCACGGACGAGATCGTCCAGTACTTGAAAACGGGAACGAATAGATTTGACACTGCCTCAGGTCCCATGGCGGAAGAAGTCGAAAACTCCAGCCAACACTGGAACGACGCTGACCTAAACGCCGTCGCCGTCTACCTGAAGGAAAGCAGGACGTCCGCAACGGAGGTGCCGGACGCGCTCGACGCGGACGACACTCGTATCGTGGCGGGCAAGAATATTTACGCTGACCGCTGTTCCGCCTGTCATACGCCGGACGGAAATGGCATTCCGCGCCTGTTCCCCAAGCTTTCCTCCGCACCGCTCGTAAACAGCGACGATCCGACTAGCCTAATCCGTGTAGTGTTGGCGGGCAGTCGGGCAGGCGGAACAAAGGCTTCTCCGACCGGTCCTGCCATGCCTTCGTTTGCTTGGAACCTTTCAGACGACGACGTGGCAAACGTCCTGACCTACATTAGAAATAGGTGGGGCAACAGTGCCGTCCCAGTCGCGGCCAGCGAAGTCAAAGAGTTGAGAGAACAACTACAGGAATGACCGATCCACTATCCCGCTGCTTGTTTTCGCTGCCTATGTGTCGAACCGCCGAGCACCCTCGGCCTAGGCAATCCTCTTCATATGGCTGACTCGACCGTCGACGGCAAAATCGCTGATCGTAAGAGATGGTCAGCAGCGGGGCAACGTCGACAACGCCATTATTGTTAGCGCCGTGCCGACCAAATGGTCCACAAGATCGCAGCGAGTCGTGGTGGTATAGCTATATGAGTTTAGCAATCGCCCCCCATTCTTCCTTGGCGTTGCGTCTGGCCCATTTTCGGGCTTCAACCGCCTGGCAGCGCAGGTTTCACAAAGTATGACCGACAACTGGTGGTGCTCGGGCATGCCTTCGCAAACTGAGTGTGCCGTCGTCTACCTCAGACATTGTGATTTCTTACGCGGTCTCGGCAGCAACCTAAACTTAAGTTAGGATTACCTACTCCAACGGCCGACGATAAGTTTGCCGAGAGCCGTCACCCCGAAACGCTCGAACCGGCTAAAGCCGGATAGTTAATTTTGAGCGCTTGTCCGTGCCCTTACGCATCGCGTACTGCAGCACGGGGCGTGAACGGCTTGCATTAAAAAACATAGGAGCGCCTCATGTCGCAGACAGAAGCAAAAACTCATACCCCAGGCCCGCCACAGGCTAAGATCCCGGCTGAAAGCGCCTTTCATCCCGGTAAGGCCGGGGCGGGCGAACTCGTTCCTTCGCGCTACGCGTTGAAAATCGGGGACATCGACGTCATGGTCGTCAGCGACGGTGTCTTGCCGCTGCCGACACAAATGATGGGGCACAATGCCGACCCTACCATTCGTGCAAACTGGATGGCGGACATGTTCTTGCCTCCGGATTCTTTTGACTGGCCACTGAACGCCGTTGTGGTTCGTAGCGGTGATCAGACAATCCTGCTTGACGCCGGCCTTGGTCTCGATCCGGATCTGCACCTGCCGCGCGCAGGCCAACTCGTCCAGCGCCTTGCGGCCGCAGACATTGACCTCGGATCGGTGACGGACATCGTGCTTACGCACCTGCACATGGATCACATCGGCGGACTGCTCGTCGAAGGCGTTAAGGAACGTCTTCGTTCTGACCTTAGAATCCACGCAGCAGCATCGGAGGTGGATTTCTGGAAGAACCCCGACTTCACCCACACCAAAATGCCGGAAGGGTTCCCGGCCGCGCTGCGGGCGACCGCCAAACGTTTTCTGGAGGAATACGGAAACCACATCATTACGTTCGACGAGCGCTACGAGGTCGCTCCAGGCGTAATTGTACGCCGCACGGGTGGACATACGCCCGGACACGCAGTGATCCGCGTGGCTTCAGGAAATGAAGCACTGACGTTCGCCGGCGACGCCGTCTTCGCGGTCGGATTCGAACAGCCTGACTGGCACAACGGCTTCGAGCACGATCCGGAAGAAGCGGCGCGCGTCCGCATTGACCTTCTGCGTCAGCTCGCAGATACGCGCGAACTCCTTGTGGCAACCCATCTTCCGTTCCCGTCACTCGGACGGGTGGCTGTCGCGGGCGACGCCTTCCGTTGGGTTCCGGTGTTCTGGGACTACTGACACTTAGAGCATGACGCCTTGAGCGATCGTGTTGCTAGCGTTCGCCCGTCATTGAGCAACGATGCGGCGGTGGCCACACCATGCAGCAAGAGGCCCGAAGTAGCGAGGTCCGGAAGTCAACCGGACCTCGCACGAACTCTGTGCTTACAGCATCTCATCTTAGTGGAACGGTGTCACGTTCATCTCAGACCGCGAACTACCGCTTCATCTGTCACAGCAATCGCTCATTTATGTTCTGTTTGGACTGGCGATCAGCGGAGATGCGGACTGCAATCGTGTTCGCCGAGTTCGACCCGCCACCGCCCCTAACGGAACATCGCTTGGTCCAATAAAAGTCAAATTGCGGAGTAGTCATTATGGCAGGTGAAATAGTCCCCGGCTTTCGTAAAACCGTGTCCCACTCTCTCGCGCAGTTTGGACGTCGTGCATTTGTGGCTGGCGCCGCGGCGTCGGCACTTGGTGTTGCGGTCCCTGAGCGTCTGATGGCTGCGACAAACGGAGATGGAACTTTGTTCTCAGAGACGCCGAGTCAGATTCAGGCCGGGGTGCTGAATGTCGGCTACTACGCTGCCGGCTCCCAAACGGCGCCGGCCGTCTTTCTTCTGCATGGCTTCCCTTACGATGTGCATAGCTACGTCAATGTGGCTCCGATGCTGGTTCAAAGGGGTTTCCGCGTGATTGTGCCGCATCTTCGCGGGCACGGAACGACAGCTTTCCTTGAAACTTCTACAGTCCGGTCCGGTGAGCAGGCTGCGATCGGTAGAGATCTCGTCGACCTAATGGACGCCCTCAAGATAGACCAAGCAATCTTTGCTGGGTACGACTGGGGAGGCCGCGCTGCATGCGTGGCGGCTGCGGCTTGGCCGGAGCGTTGCCTTGGACTCGTCTCGGTCAACAGCTACCTTATCCAGAATATCGCGAAGGCGCTTGAACCTGCGCCGGCGAAAGTCGAACGCGGGTTCTGGTATCAGTTTTATCTGCAGACGGAGAGGGGGCGGCAAGGGCTAGAGCGCAATCGCTCAGACATCGCCCGCATCATGTGGCATGACAACTCTCCAACCTGGGAGTTCGACGAGGTGACGTTTCAGCGCAGTGCACGATCTTTCAACAACCCGGACTTCGTCGACGTTGTCGTCCATTCCTATCGCCATCGACTTGGCGGCGCACCAGGATATCCCGATTATATGAAGCTGGAAGCTCTGCTCGCATTACAGCCACAGATCACCGTACCAACCGTGACTCTGGATGGGGACTCGGACGGGGTCGTCGCAGCCACTGACGGAAGTTCGACGTCGGCAAAATTCGTCAAGCGTGTGCACCACATTATTCGCGGTGTTGGGCATAATCTACCCCAAGAGGCACCCTACGCATTCGCGAACGCCATCGTTGAAGTAGGGGCAATGTAGGGATCTGCGCCGACCACACTTGGTCCCAAACCTACGTATAGTGTTATTGGAGGGCGCAATCAGGTATCTTCTAAGTGTCGATATCGCGATCCCCTCCCAGCGATACTGACCAAAACCTCGGTTCTCCGCCCCCTCCGCCGAGGACGTGGATGTCAAATCCACCAGTGGGCCGTCTTTCCTCGGAAGACGGCCCCTTTTTCGCATAACGTTTTGGAGGCAGTCAGGCGGAGCCGTTAACGCGCATCACCGTCCACCTCTATTCTTTGAAGCCAGTGGACCCGCTCACCAGTAACCACAGCGCGGCTTCCAAGGCATGCGAACATTGCCTGAGATAGCATGTCAAAAAAAGCTAACGGCAGTGAATCTATTAGCACCTCATCCCTGCCTGTTGCGAAGGCGTTCCGCATAACCGGCACCGAGATGGCCGACGTTCACAGGGAAGATTTTCTGCAAGCCGTCGCCAAGTTCCTCCGCTGTCACCCAGCCTTTACCGGTTGCGTCGAGCTTCGCCCATTTACTTTCACTATAGGCGGTGTCGTGCGGTGTTCCATTCATTTCCGCTAGACGTGACTGCCCATCCATGAACTCGCTTTTGGTGACCTTTCCGTCCTTGTCGTTGTCTGCCCAGTCGAGTGCTTGTTTTGACATGCGGGCGTGGAAGTCTGCAATCAATTCCTGATCACTCCGGACGGCGGGAATCTTGGGCGCATTCACCTGAACTGCACCACCCATTTTCGCGTCAGCGATGGACGGCCCTTTTCGCGGCGAGGAAGCCAACAGGCTGTAGATGGAATTGTCAGATCCGACTCTCATTAATTTATCCTTTTCGTTGCGGGGATACCGGCCATAGGCTGGGCATAGGCGCTTGTGTCAAGCTTGCCGAATACGGCTATTTGGCTCTAATGTTGCAACTGCAACCAATTCCATTCGATTTAAGCGGAGTCGTCACCTGAGGCCGTCTTGAGAGCACCCGCCGCGCCTCATGACCACACAAACGACGGTCTATATGGCCGAGCCGCTTGATGGCATCCTGCCAAACCATTCAAATCCTATGGCAACGCATACGCAAAAATCCACTCTCATCCGGAACACAGTTGAATCGATGGCGGAGGTGTCCGCCAGAATCAAAATGCGGTACGTCGCGAACTGCCGTCGGACCGACCTCGAGTATGGGGATCGTTCAGCATCCGCTCTCGGGTTAGGCACGACTGTTCGTTGAGGCTGCAGCAGCACACAGTGAGGCGTGAAACCATCCTCTGCGGATCCAATCGCGTACCGCCGACGTCAATGGTTTCAGGTGCAGCGCAGACACTGTTAGCAGCTCGCTACCCGGCAAGCCATTTAACGGAAAACTGACGACGAAGTGCAATCTGCGGCTTGACGCGAGATGATCGCACCGGCGTTAAAATCTTTCAGGCCGTTGGCAGAGTGAACGAGAAGGTCGCACCGCTTGGGACGGATGGTTCAACCCACAAACTTCCTCCATGTGACTCGACAATCGAGCGGCAGATTGCAAGGCCCATCCCCATCCCCATCCCCATCCCCTGTTCTCCCTTTGTCGTAAAGAACGGTTCGAAAACGCGTTCCGGATATTCTACGCCCGGTCCGACATCGCTGACGTCCACCCGGACTGATTCTTCGAAG
>Ga0247813_10000579_pt1 | contig 32569 bp, 39 predicted proteins | sample UWRJL169409C1_FD_180719 | JGI IMG/M metagenome (GOLD analysis project Ga0247813, IMG submission 180719) | Plant litter microbial communities from Arlington Agricultural Research Station in Wisconsin, United States - UWRJ-L169-409C-1 | ecosystem: Environmental > Terrestrial > Plant litter >... | reverse complement strand
AACGTCGCCGTCGTGACCGACGCGATCACCGACATGCGCCTCGAGGCCCACGAGAACAGCGTCGCGCGCGTCTTCCCCGTGCTCGGCGAGGTCGGAACAACAGCAGAGGTGCTCGCGGCGATCGGCTGAGTATCGTGAGGGTATGGATGCGACCCTCCCGATCTTCTCCTTCGGAACACTCCAGCTCGAGCAGGTGCAGCGCGAGCTCTTCGGGCGCGCTGTCCCGACGACTCCCGACGTGTTGCACGGTGCACGCCTCGGCGTGCTGAAGATCACCGACCCCGAGGTGATTCGGGCGAGCGGGTCGGACGAGCATCCCGCGCTCATCATCACGGGCGACCCCGCGGACTCCGTCGACGGCGGCACCCTCGACGTCACCGCGGAGGAGCTCAAGGCTGCGGACTACTACGAGCGGGTTGGCTACCGTCGCATCCAGGTCACCCTTAAATCGGGTCTCGAGGCCTGGGCTTACGTGCCGCGCTGACTCAGCCAAGCCTCGTACGATGGACTGCGTGCCGCACACCGAACTCCTCAGCCCCACAGCCCTCGAGTTCGTGGCGGAGTACCACCTCGCGACGCTCTCGACTCTCGACGCTTCGGGTGCACCGCACGTGGTGGCCGTGGGCTTCAGCTACCGGGACGGCATAGCGCGGGTCATCACCGGCGGCGGCACGCAGAAGACCGTCAACATTCTTCGCGATGGTCGCGTCGCGCTCTCCCAGGTGGATGGCGTCCGCTGGCTCACCCTGCGCGGGCGCGCCCGCATCGCGACCGATGCGTCATCCGTTGCCACCGGTGTCGAGCTCTACGCCCAGCGCTACCGCCAGCCCCGCGAGAACCCGACCCGCGTCGTCATCGAGGTCGAGGTCGACAGCGTGCTCGGTTCGAGCGGCATGAAAGCCGCTTCCTAGCGCCGATAGGCGGCCACGAACAGTTCGCCGCGAATCTCGCCGAGGCGTTCGTCGAGCGCGGCAACGAGTTTCGACGGCCCGATTCCGACCACGTCGAAGGGCCCGAGCGGCTGGAGCTTGCCCATCCGGAGCCGCACGACCTCCCAGCCGGCAGCGCGCAAGAGGCGATCCTTGCGGCGGTCGACCTCCTCGCGGCGCCCGACGTGCTCGAGTCCGTGCCGCCCGATCGTGTCGTACTCGATCGCGACGCGGAACTCTGCGAGAGCGAAGTCGGGCCAGACCTCTTCGTGGTTGAAGAACGCTCGCGCGACCTTGACCGCGTTGAGCGACAGGTCGACGTCGTAGAACTCTCCGAGGCGCTGGCGCAGTTCGGCCTCCGCGGCTGACGCGGGTTTGGGTGCCCACGGGCTGCGGAATGCCTCGCCGACCGCGAACCGATCGGCGGCCGCGGCCGCGTTCGTGCAGACTCTGCACTGGCGCCCACCGAGCATGCGCTCGACCGAGGCCTCCCATGCTGGATGCCGCCGCGCGCACATCCAGCGGAACCTGCGACCCGCACTCGTGGCGATCGCGAGCTCGGCGCGCTGAGACGGGAGCACGAGGTCGAGCAACTGCTCCCTGGTGACGGGGGAGGAGTCGAGTCGGCAGCACAGGGGGCAGCGCGGCTCGTCGGGTGCCTCGACCCGACGGGGGTCGCGGGGATGCCCGCAGCTCGGGTAGAGGCCGGCGTCGGGGACATCCACTCGGGGCGTTCGCATGGGCTGGTGCACCGCGAGGCGAGCGCACTCCGGACACCAGCTCGACCGGCGGCGCTCCCCACCGGGGCGAGTGCGCTGCTCCTCGGGCGTGGCGACGAATCGGTGGCCGACGTCGCACTCCCAGACGAGGTAGACCTCGGCGGCGGGCGGGATCTGCGTGAGCGTGATCTCGGAGTTGAACTCCGGGTGGTACTGGCGGATGAGCACGGGGTAGCGTTCCCAGTCGCTGCGGTAGGTGCCGATCGGGTACGGCATGGCCGTGCCCTTCGACCACTGACGCCTGGCCCACCAGGTTCCTACGCTCTCCGGCACCACTCGCCCCCTTCCTGCTGGAACGCTAAGCGCGGGCACCGACATCACCCGTGCAGCGCGATCTCGCGACTCCTCCACAGGGCGTAGTCGTCCCAGGGGTCCACATTTGGGTTGAGTGACTCGATGTGGGCTGTGAGTTCGGGCGACAGTGAGAACCACTCGGTGCGGTCGAACCGGTAGCGCGCGAACTCGGCATGACGGCGCTGCTCGAGCGCACGACCGCCACGCTCGAGGCCGAGCAGTTCGTCGTGCTTGAGCTGCGTGAGCCTCTGGCGCGGGTTGCCCGAGGTGCCGATCTTCACGCGGTCACGAAAGCGGAGGTAGTAGACGACGTCCACGTGCGGCTGCACCGTGGCTCCGTCGGGCAGGTCGCCCACGCGCCACTCGCAGCGGGCGCAGATCCAGCCGCTCGGGTAACGCACGCCCACCCTCGACCCACACGCGATGCACGCGGACGGGAGGATGTCGGTGACGCCGACCTCGCGGGCCATCCAGTCGTAGGCGGCAAGCAGATGGGTCGTGCACAGGTTGAGTTCGGCCCCCGGCTCGACGGGCCGGTCGCAGGCCGCGCGGCCGAGGATGATGCCGCAGCGTATAACAGCCACAAGTGCTCCAATCGAAGAGGAGCAGCCGGCCCTGCGTGTCTCACGATAGAACGTCAGTCGGGACTGAACAACCCCACACGGTCGGCGAGGTAGCGCTCGAGCGGCACCGTCGAGCCGGATGCGAGGCGAACGTGCACCACGTCGCCGATCAGGGACAGCGGCTCCTCGATGCCGTCGAGCATCGCGAACTCGAAGTTGATGGTCTCGCCCTCCGGAAATGGGCCGCGCGCCGCGGCCCTGCGATACTCGCGCTTGAGCTCTGCTTCGGCCGATCGATTGGTCACCGCAATCTGCGGCTCGATCGCGCGCGTCACCTGCCCGGTCGCGTACAGGTTGCCCTGCACGTCGAGCAGGAGCACGCCGAGCCGCCAGGCGCGCCCGACCGGCAGCATGCGCGGTGCGCCCCGAAGCGAGCCGATTCCTCGCCCCTCACGGAGAACGGCGAGCGCCTCGTCTGCGGCGCCAATGCGCTCGAGCTCGGCGACGGTTCGAGCGAGCAACTCGTCAATCACGAAACAGCGCACCTCGCAGAGCGTCGGCCTGGTGCTCCCAGAAGTTCTGCACGACGGGCTTCTTGCTGAACAGCGCGTCGAACCCGTGGAAGGCGCCCGGCACGACGAACAATTCGCACTCCACCTCGCTATCGATCAGCCGGTTCGCGTAGGCGACATCCTCGTCGTAGAACAGGTCGAGCGTGCCGACGCCGATCCACGCGGGCGGGAGTCCGGCGAGGTTCTCACGCCGCGCAGCCGCCGCGTACGGGCAGGTCGTCGCAATGCCCGGCTCGTGGCCGAGGTAAGAGGTCCAGCCGTAGCGGTTGCTCTTCGGCGTCCAGATGCGCACGCTGCGGATGTCCTGGTCGGTGCGGGTCACTGTGCGGTCGTCGAGCATCGGGTAGACGAGCAGCTGGAACGCGACATCCACCTCGCCCCTGTCATGCGCGTAGAGCACGAGGGACGCGGCCAGCCCGCCGCCCGCGCTCGCCCCGCCGACGGCGATGCGGGCGGGGTCGACGCCGAGCTCCGCTGCGTTGGTGGCGAGCCAGTGGAGTCCCGCGTAGGCATCTTCGAGGGCCGCGGGCGCGTGGTTCGCGGGCGACAGACGATAGCGAATGGATGCGACGGTGATGCCGAGTGCGCGGGCGAATGCGATGCTCGTCCGTTCGTCCTGCTCGGGCGCGCCCTGGATGAACCCGCCACCGTGGATCCAGTACAGAGCCGGGGCTGCCGCCTGCAGCGCGCGCGGCTGGTAGAGGCGCAGGGACACGGCGGGGTGCTCGCCCGACGCCGGAATCGCGACATCCCGAATCTCGATGTCGTCGGGTGCGTCAGGAACGCGGATCGTGGCGCGGCTCATGAGCGCGACGATGCGCGGACCGAACGAGAACTGCGGGATTAACCGACCGACCGCGAGATCGGGATGGAAGGTGGGCACGGCTCCTCCTTGAGGCAGGGCTCCAGTTGATCTGGGCTCAGAATACGCTTCATCACCGGGATACCCTGAACGCATGACAACCGGAGTCGCAAGCACTGCAGAGTACGACGCATTCGGGCCGTGGATCGACGAGGTGCGCACGCAGTACGAGGTGCCGCGCTTGTTCACCCTGCACCCGATCGACTTCGCCACGACGCGGCTCGTGCTCAAGGTTCCCCGCAACATCGCCCGCCGCGACGCGCACCCGACGATGGACCTCTACGACCACCTCATCATCGCGGGTGAGAACGAGCTCACCCTGCTCAGCCGTGATGGCACGACGATGCGCTCCACCGCGATGCGCTACGACCGCATCGCCGCGATCTCCGACGCTGTCTCTCTGCTCGATGCCGAGCTCACGATCGTCGGCAGCGATGGGAAGACTGTGCGCTTCGCCTACAACGGCTCAGGCAATGGAGCGATCGTGCGGCTCATCGAGTTGCTGCGCGCGCTCGTGAACCCGACTGTCGTTCCCGACAGCACGAGCCCAGAACTGGCGCCGCCGCGCTCGCCGTACGTCTCGAGTGGTCCCGAGATCGACGACCTGGGTCGCGGCGACTCGGTGCTCGTCACGTGGTTCAGAGAGCTCGAGCGAAAGGATGCAACGCTCGACTTTCGCGCAGCGCACGGCAGCGCGCCCGTCGCACCGCGCTCAAGCACGTTCAACGACTGGCTCCGCCCGTCCGCGGTGAGCGGGGTGCTGGTTGCGGCATCGCCATCCGAACTTCAGGTGATCAGCAGGCGCACGCCGATAGTGCGACGGAGCGCCGTCGACCACTCGCGCAGGCGCACGATCGTCTTTCGCGGCGGCATCCATTCGTCGCGAAGCGCTGAGCACCCGCGCTTCACCGGGCTCGTCGTCGTGACCCTGCAGGTCGGCTCGACGAGTGTCGAGTTCACGGTGCTGCAAGGGTCCGACGTCGAGCGCGAACTCACTGCGGTGGCGTAGTAGCGGCGCTGCCCGGTGGCCTCGCGGAGCCCGGTGGCGCTCGGGGAGCCTGCGCGAGGAGGCTCCCCGAGTAGGTACGGGTTCCACGAGTCCGGCCGCAGCTCCTGAGGCCAGGGCACCGGATTCGTGCGCACGACCACCGGCTTCGCCTGGCGGACGACCACGATCATCCACGCCTAGAAAGCACGCCTGGAAAGCACGAAGGGCCGGAACCCCCGAGGGGATTCCGGCCCTTTCGCTCAGCCGACTATTTAGTTGAGGACGTCATCGAGACCGAGGTCTCCGGTGATGTCATCGAGGAGGTCGTCGACATCCACGTCGGTGACGTTGTCAACGATGTCGCTGACGCCGCCCGAGGCGGAGTTGCCGTTGCCGGCCGAGTTTCCGTTACCGGCGGAGTTGCCGTTGCCGCTACCGTTGCCGACAGAGGTGTCATTGCCCGACGCGACCGGAGCAGTCACATCACCGCTGAGAACGTCGCCCGTGCTCACCTCGGGTGCGACGACGACAGGCGAGCTGATGTCACCGATACCGATGATGCGGTCGAGGCTCTCGAGGATGCTGGTGTTCGTGGTCGTCCAGGTCGACTCAGTGTCGGAGCTGGTGTCCGCCATTGCGGGGGCTGCGAAGCCACCAACCAGGAGGGCAGCGGCAGCGACGCCGGTCGTTCCGAGGACTGTCTTCTTCGTGATCTTGTTCATGGTGGTGAACTCCTTCATTCTGTGGGCCACCGGACTCCCCGAACCAGTGAGGCTCGGTCGTTCCGGTTGCAGTGGGGTATCCGGATCCCCTCGGTGGACTGGTTTGTTCACCCCGCCCTCGAACGGGGGTCAGCACCCGCCCCGATCGCAGCGTTTATGCGGGGTCGGGGAGTTTCCTCAAAAAAGCCTGAGTGCGCCCACCGGGTACATTGGAGGGGATGTCTATCTCACTCAACGTCTCGGCTGAAGTCGCCGATGCCCTCGCTGCCCACAAGCCCGTTGTCGCTCTCGAATCGACGATCATCTCGCACGGACTCCCGCGCCCCCGCAACCATGAGGCTGCCCTCGAGTTCGAGGACATCCTGCGCTCACAGGGTGTCACTCCGGCGACCATCGCCGTGCTCGACGGCGTGCCTCACGTCGGACTCGATGCGGAGGGTGTGCGCCGCATCGCTGAGGACGAACTCGCGAAGGCCTCCGTGCGCGACCTGCCCATCATTGCTGCGGCAGGCTCGAGTGCTGCAACGACGGTTGCCGCGACTTCCCACATTGCCGCTCTTGCCGGCGTGCGCGTCTTCGCGACGGGCGGTCTTGGTGGAGTTCACCGCGGTGCATCGTCGACCTTCGACGAGTCGGCCGACCTGTCGACGCTCGCCGTCACCAACATCACCGTCGTGAGTGCCGGGGTCAAGTCGGTGCTCGATATCGCCGCGACGCTCGAACGGCTCGAGACCCTGAGCATCCCCGTCGTCGGTCTCGGCACGAAAGTCTTTCCGAGCTTCTGGCTGCGCGAGAGCGAGTTCACCCTTGACTGGTCGGTTGAGAGCCCCGCGGATATCGCGAACATCATGCTCGCCCAGGATGCCCTCGGTCACGGCCAGGGCATCGTCGTTGCCAACCCGATCCCGCTCGAGCAGCAGTGGGACCCGGCGGAGCACGACCGCATCCTCACCCACGCGCTTGCCCTCGCCGACGAGGCGGGGGTGACCGGCAAGGCTGTGACGCCGTTCCTCCTCCTCAAGATCGTCGAACTCTCCGGTGGTCGCAGCCTCGAGGTCAACCTCGACCTCGCGCGCAACAACGTGCGCGTCGCCGGCCAGATCGCAACAGCCTGGTCGAAGCTGCATGCCTGATCCCGACCGCAGCATCGTCGTCTTCGGTGACATCATCGACGACGTCGTTGCCGTGCCGCGCGGACCGATCCGAACCGACACTGACACTGCGAGCTCGATCCGGTTTCGGCCGGGCGGGTCGGCGGCGAACACCGCGAGCTGGCTCGGTTCGCTCGGCGCTCCCGTACACTTCATCGGCATGGTCGGCGTGGATGACACGGCTCGCCACACCCTCGACCTCATGGATCACGGGGTCTGGCCGCGACTTGCGGGCCACCCGACGCTCCCGACGGGAGCCATCGTGGTGATCGTCGACGGCGAGACCCGCACGATGCTCACCGAGCGCGGTGCCAACGCCGTGCTCGACCCTGACCTCGTGACCGATGACCTTCTCGCGAGCGCCGGGATCCTGCACCTCACCGGCCACACGCTCTTCGGCATGGCTGACCCGAGCCGTTTCACCGCACTCATAGCGCGGGCTGTGGCAGCCGGGGTCCAGGTGTGCGTCGACCCGGGTTCCGCGGGCTATATCGCGGACTTCGGGGTGGACCAAGCGCTCGCGTTCATCGAGGGTGCCTCGATCCTCGTGCCGAACCTGGAGGAGGGGCGCGCACTGACGGGACTCACCGACCCATTCGACGTGGCCTCTGCCCTTGCCGAGCGCTTTCCTCTCGTCGCCCTCACGCTCGACACCAACGGTGTGATCGTGGCACGCGCGGGCGAGGAGCCCATCAGCATCGCTGCAGTGCCCACAGAGGTCGTTGATCCGACCGGAGCTGGCGACGCGTTCACCGCGGGATTTTTGCACGGCATCTTCGAGGGCGAGACCCCGGAGTCGGCGGCGAACTCCGGCGTCACGCTCGCGTCGCGCGCCGTATCGTCGATGGGTGCGCGGCCGCAGCGCTAGCTGACCTGAGCTGGTTGAGTAGCGAGCGCCAGCGAGCGTATCGAAACCCGCGACGGTTTCGATACGGCCCTGGCGGGCTCATTCGACCACCTCGATTACTTGCGCTTCTTCTTGGTGAGCTGCTTCTCGTCGACGGGTGCAGTGCCACTCGCGCGCTGCTCGGCGTAATATGCACGGGCTTCGTCCTGGCGCTCCTTCTCGGCGCCCGAGGCGATCGGCGCGCGAACGTGCTCGGGGCCGTAGCCGTATGCCTTGACGAGGTCGACGGCGTGCGGACGCAGCCGCGCGATGAGCCGGTCGATGTATGCGGTGACAGCTTGCGCCCGCTTGGGAGACAGGCGGCCGTTGATGAGGTGCCACGCGAGGTGCTTCTCGATGAGTCCCAGACCGAAGAGGTCGCGGAGCCAGGTGAGCACCGTGAGGTTGGCCGGGTCGGCCTTGTCGAGCGCACGCGTGAACGATTCCCACTGCAGGAGTTCACCGTGGGCGCGGGCGACCTCGATGAGCTCGTTCTGCTGGGAGTTGAACAGGGCCGCGGCATCCGCCGGCGAGAGTCCCTTCGCAGCGCGCAGGCGTCCGGCGATCTCGCCGATCATCGTTTCGACGCGGTCGGTGAGCAACTCGCGCTGCACCTGAGTGTCGCGGAGCTGGCCAACGGAACGGGCCGTCGAACCGAAGTCCGCGATGGTCTGGGTCAGAGAACGTAGCCCCGTGCCGTGGTAAGCGCGGTCGGCAGCGTGCTCGACGACGTAGCGGGCGAGCACACCGGCATCCGCCCCGATGAACTTCTTCGAGTAGTCGGTGAGCAGGCGCTTGGCGACGAGCTGCAGGAGAACGTTGTTGTCGCCCTCGAACGTCACGTAGATGTCGAGGTCCGCGCGCAACTGGGTGAGGCGGTTCTCCATGAGGAAGCCGGAGCCGCCGCACGCCTCGCGGGCCTCCTGCAGGGTGTCGAGCGCGTGCCAGGTGCTGAGCGGCTTGAGTGCCGCGGCGAGAGTCTCGAGGTCCTGACGGTCCTCGTCGGTGTCGCTCGCTCCGCTGAACACCGCGTCGAACTTCACGAGGAAGTCATCGTGGGCGAAAGTCTGCGCGAACGTCGTAGCGAGGCGAGGGATGAGCCGGCGCTGGTGTCGCTGGTAGTCGAGCAGTACCTCCTCGTCGGTGTCGCTTCCCGCGGTGAACTGCCGGCGCTCACTGCCGTAGGTGAGCGCGATCTGCAGACCGAGAGCGGATGCGGCTGTCGCAGCGCCATCCAGCGAGACCCGCCCCTGCACGAGTGTGCCGAGCATGGTGAAGAAGCGTCGACCGGGGCTCGCGATGGAGCTCGAGTACTCGCCGTCGGGGTCGACGTTGCCGTACCGGTTGAGGAGGTTGGTGCGGGGAACGCGCACGTTGTCGAAGTGCAGTCGGCCGTTGTCGATGCCGTTAAGTCCGCCCTTGAGTCCGTCGTCTTCGCCGCCAACGCCCGGGAGAAAGCCGCCCTCGTCGCGAATCGGAACGTAGAACGCGTGAACACCGTGATTGACGCCTTTGGTGATGAGCTGGGCGAAGACGACAGCGGCCGTGCCGTGCAGGGCCGCGTTGCCGAGGTAGTCCTTCCACGCTCCGCGGAAGGGCGTGTGGATGACAAACTCATCGGCGTCTTCGTCGAAGGTCGCGGTCGTGCCGATGCTCGCGACATCCGATCCGTGCCCGGTCTCGGTCATCGCGAAGGCGCCGGGAACCTCGAGGCTCATGGCGCCGGGCAAAAACTCCTTGTGTGCTCGCTCGGTGCCGAGGTGCAGGATGGCGGCGGCGAAGAGCCCCCACTGCACGCCCGCCTTGATCTGGAGTGACGGGTCGGCGCTCACGAGCTCCTCGAACGCGGCGATGTTGCCACCGTGGTTGCCCTGACCGCCGAGTTCCTTGGGGAACGCGAGGTTGACCTGGCCGTCGGCGACGAGGATGCGCAACTGCTCGAGCACGCGTTCGCGGTGCTCGGCCATCGGGAGGCCGTCGACGCGGTGCATCTCCGGCTTGCCGGCAAGGGCGCGCGCGCCGATGCGGATGTCGGCCCAGGTGCCGAGTAGCTGTCGACCGAGCGCCTCGGCGTCGAATGCCGCGGAACCCTCACCGGGCGCGGTGTCGACTCGTTCTACGGGCTCTGCCGGGGACTTCGTTGTGCGTGCAGCGGTGTCAACCATGCGGCAACGCTACGACCGCCTCGCTGGAGCGCGAAACGTTGCGTTCGGGGGCTATAAAACTCCTGACCCACGGTCGTCATGGCGCTGTAGGTTTCCACAGTTGCTCCGAGCTTTCTCGCAGGAATGGCACAAATCGCTACTGGGCAGCCTTGACGTGCTCGTACGCGGCGAGAGCGTCCTTACGGGACTGCGCGAGGTCGACGATCGGCGCGGGATAGTCGCTGCCCTCCACCTCGGGCACCCAACGGCGTACGTAGCGCCCGCCCTTATCGAACTTGTCGGCCTGCAGCAGCGGATTGAACACGCGAAAGTACGGTGCGGCATCCGCACCGCTCCCGGCGACCCACTGCCAGTTGCCCGGATTGCTTGCCTCGTCAGCGTCGACGAGGGTGTCCCAGAACCACGCTTCGCCCACGCGCCAGTCGATGAGCAGGTTCTTGATGAGAAAGCTGGCCACGACCATGCGAACCCGGTTGTGCATTGAACCCGAGTGCCACAGCTCCCGCATTCCCGCGTCGACGAGGGGGATGCCGGTGCGCCCGCGTTTCCACGCTTCCAGTTCGGCGGGGCGGGGTTGCTCCCAGGGGAAGGCGTCGAACGACGAGCGATAGTTGTCGAGGTGCAGGCGGGGAAACCCGTAGAGAATGCTCCAGTTGAACTCGCGCCACCCGAGCTCGCTGAGAAACTTGGGCGCGTTCGGCTGCGGACTCCGCCGCACCCGGTCGTACACCTGGAACGGGCTGACCTCGCCGAACCGCAGGTGCGGGCTGAGCCCGCTCGTTGCGATGGCCGCGGGCTCGTCGCGACGGTGATAGTCAGGAAGGATGTCGCTCACGAAATCCTCGAGGCGCTCAGCGCCGCCCGCCTCTCCGGGCGTCCAGGTCTCGCGCAGGCCAGCGGCCCAGTCGGGGCTGGTGGGGAGCAGGTTCCAGTCGTCGAGCGTGTCGCCCGGGGCATCCATCCCGTCTATCGAGGTCGGGGCACTCAGGGGTGCGCGGTCGACGCCACGCTCGAGGCACGCACGCCAGAACGGTGTGAAGACGCGGTACGGGTTTCCTTCTCCGGTGGTGATGGTCCACGGCTCGAACAGCAGGTTGGCCTGAAAGCTCTGCACGTCGAGCCCCTGTTCTCGCAGGCCGGATTTGAGGCGAGCGTCGACGTCGCGCGCTGCGCCGTAGCGACGGTTCCAGTACACGGCCCCCGCGCTCACGTCTGCGACGAGACGCGGGATTTCGATCTCGGCGGCACCGCGGCGCAGCACGAGAGAAGCGCCGAATTGCTCGAGTGAAGCAGTGAGTGCGGCGAGGCTGTGATGCAGCCACCACCGGGTTGCGGCTCCGAGCGCTCGGATTCCCGGGCTCTCGTCATCGAGCAGGTAGAGCACCACCACCGGTTCACCGCGCTCGACCGCTGCCAGCAGTGCCGGATTGTCGGCGACGCGCAGGTCGTCTCGCAGCCAGACGATCGATGGGCTTGCTGAATAACTCACGAAACCACGATAGGCCGATGGCGATAGGGTGGGGCTGAATCTGGGAGGTGGCCGTGGGCAGAGGGAGCGAGAGCGATACTTCTGCACGCGGCGTAGCCCTGCGTTCGAGCAAGGACCGCATCATCGGCCTCGTCGCACGTGAGTGTGAAGCGCGCGGTCTTCGTGCGCTCGCCGGAGGCGGCACTGTGTTCGCGATGCACGGCCTCATCTCACCCCGAGTCTCCCGCTCGGTCTCGTTCATCGTCGCCCCCTCAGACCTCGCTCGTCTCGTTCACACCCTGCGAGAGAAGGGCTGGGTGCGTGAGCGCACTACGCGGAGGTTCTCGCCGCTGCCCGGCGCTATCACCCGACTCACGCACGAGGGCTGGCCAGCTGCCCTCAACCTCCACGCGGTTATCCCCGGATTTTTCGAGGATCCGGAGATCGCGTTCGAGCACGCCTGGTCTCACCACGTGACTGCGGAGCTCAATGGCGTTACCGTGCCCATCCTCGACAAGCTCGGCACGGTGATCTTCGCTGCACACGACAGGCTCGCTGGCGACAAGTCGAAGCGTTCGCCTGACACCAACCTCGAGTTCTTCATCGACCAGTTTCGGGTCGCACTGAGCGCCAAGGAGTGCCGTTCGCTCCTGCGACGCGTGCGTGACCTGGGTGCGAGCGAAGAGCTGCGACCGCTGCTCGAGGGACTCGGACTGGATCCGGGGGAACCCGTGCTCCCGTCGCTCGAGTACACCGCGTGGCGCACCGGCCTTCCGACCGCCACCCCGGCCGACGCGTGCCTCATGGGCGTCATCGAATTGCCGAACGAACAGCGATGGACGCTCATCCGCGAGAAGGTGACGTTCACGCCGCGGGGGATCCTGCGAGCCACCCGCGCCGCGATCATCGCATTTGCGCGACTTCGCAGGGCACCGCAGCGGCTCGCCGAGGCTCTCGACTAGCCTTTGCGGAGCTTCTCGGTCAGGCGGGTGAGCTGGCGCAGCTCGTCGGGGTTGAGCACGCTGCCGACACGATTGGTGATGGATGCAGCGTGCGTCACAGCAACGCGGCGGAACAACTCGTAGCCGCTGTCGGTGAGGCACACGAGGGTGCCCCGCGCGTCGCCCGAATCCTTGGCCTTGAGCACGAGCCCTTTGCTCACCAGTCGGTCAACCAGGCGCGACACACTGGGCTGCGTGAGCAGCAGGTGCTTGTTGAGGTCGCGGATACGCAACTGGCGTTCCGGCTGCTTCGAGAGGTTGAACAGAACGTCGTATTCGTTGAACGAGAGCTCGGATGTTGGGAACTCCAGGTGGAGCTGCCGGAGCACGGCTACCTGCGCACGAAATAGCGCTTCCCAGGCGTCTACCGCCAGCGACTTGTCACTCACGGCATAACTCTATGCACTTGCAATGACTTAGCTGAAATCGCTCTCACGTTCTGTGCCGCGAACATGCCCGTTAAATGCGATTGAGGGCCGGTTTCAGAGGCTAGAAACCGACCCTCTCCCTTGCACCAAGAGTGTCCTGCAATCACATTCCGCATCAGCTGCCACAGCAAACAACTTCTGCTGAAATGAATGTATAACGGAACGGTAACGGTGTCTAGTTATCGAAACGTTATTTTGCTGGGAGTTCGCTCGGAGCCTCGCGCCAAGGCGAACGACTCCCGGAATTCCTTGGCATTCAGCGGCGCAGGACCTTCTTCGCCCACGCGTTGCCCAGCGCCTGCACGACCTGTACGAGGATGATGAGCAACACCACCGCTGTCCAGGTCACAGCCGGGTTGAACTGCTTGTAGCCGTAGCTCAGCGAGAATGCTCCGAGGCCGCCCCCGCCAACCAGGCCCGCGACCGTGGCCATATCCACGAGTGCCACGAAGACGAACGCGTAGCCGAGAATGAGCGGTCCGAACGCCTCGGGCAGGAGCACCGTGCGCACGATCCTGAGCGGGCCCGCCCCCACCGACCTCGCCGCCTCGATGACACCGGGCTGCACCGTCAGTAGGTTCTGTTCGACCACGCGGCTGATGCCGAAGGATGCAGCAATCGAGAGAGTGACGATGATCGCGGCATTGCCAATACCAGTACCGATCACCTGCCGAACGAGTGGCTGCACCGCGACGAGAAAGATGATGAACGGGATCGGCCGAAATGTGTTGACGATGAGGTTGATAACGACGAAGACCGCGCGGTTGGGCAGGAGGCTCCCCGAGCGTGTCACGTAGAGAATGAGTCCGAGCACGAGTCCGCCGAAGCCGCCGAACAGGAGTGACAGCCCGACGATGTAGAGGGTCTCGACAGCAGACTGCCAGAGAAGCGGCTGCAGGTCGTTGATCAGGCGATCCATCAGTTCACCTCCGTGACGGTGACACTCGTTGCGACAATCGCGAGTGCGGCGTCGATGTCGTCGGGGTTGCCGGTGATCGCCAGGGTGAGGTGGCCGAAAGTGCGACCCTGAATGTCGTTGATGCCCCCGTAGATGAGTTCGAAGCCCACGTTCCGTCGACCGAATTCGAGAAAGACAGCCGATTGCGACACATTGCCGTCGGCGAACGAGAGAGTGACGATGCGCCCGGGATGCTTCGCCACGAGTACGGCGAGTTCGTCGTTCTCGGGCACGGCTCGCACGACCGTGGAGACGAACCGCTTGCTCGCCGCAGTCTGCGGCTTCGAGAAGACGTCGAAGACTGTGCCGCGTTCGATGATACGTCCGTTCTCCATCACGGCGACCTTGTGTGCTATCGATTTGATGACCTCCATCTCGTGCGTGATGACGATGATGGTGGTGCCGAACTCCTCGTTGACGCGTCGCAAGAGCGCGAGCACCTCGTGCGTGGTTTCGGGGTCGAGGGCGCTGGTCGCTTCATCCGCGAGCAGGATGCGTGGGCTGGTGGCGAGGGCTCGAGCGATGCCCACCCGTTGCTTCTGGCCACCCGAGAGCTGGTCGGGGTAGTTGGCAGCCTTGTCGACGAGGCCGACGAAATTGAGAAGGTCGGATATGCGCTTGTTGCGCTCCGGCGCCGCGACTCCGGCGACGAGCAGGGGGTACTCGATGTTGCCCCAGACCGTTTTGGAGTTGAACAGGTTGAACTGCTGAAAGATCATCCCGATGTCGGAGCGGAGCGAGCGCAGCTTGCGCTCAGGCACACCCACGATCTCGCGTCCGAGCACCTCGATGCTCCCCGAGGTCGCGGACTCGAGAGCGTTGATGAGGCGCACGAGAGTGCTCTTGCCCGCTCCGGAGTAGCCGATGATCCCGTAGATCTCGCCCTCCTCGATCTCGAGGTCGACGTGGTCGATGGCGTGCACGGCAGCTTCACCGCGGCTGGAGGGGGCGAATGTCTTCGACACATCGCGCAGGGCGACGAGAGGCATGGGTGATTCCTTCGGTTAAACGGCTGAAGTGGCGGCATCCGATTGGATGCCGCCACCGTGGTCAGGCGTGGGCGCTTAGCCCTGGGCCTTGTTGTCGGCGATCACCTTGGTGAGGGAGGCCTCGAGCTCCGCGACAGGGATCTTGAGGAACACCGCAGTGTTGCCTGAGGTCTCCTGCACACCATCGAGCACGGCCTGCGTGTTCTGGTAGATGTCGACGAGCTTGAGCAGCACCTCGTTGTCCTTGTCCTTCTCGTTCGCCGCCCAGATGTTGACGTAGGGAAGCGCGTTGGGGTCGGACGGGTCATCCTGGGCGATCGCGTCGGAAGCGGTAAGACCGGCATCCGTCACGAAGTCGTTGTTGATGATCGCCGCAGCGACGTCGGGAAGCGAGGTGACGGTGAGAGCTGCGTCGAGCGTCGTGACCTTGACCTTCGAGTCGGCGCTGACCTCGTCGAGTGTGGAGAAGATGCTTCCGCCGCCCTCGAGGGTGACGAGACCGGCCGACTGCAGGATGAGCAGGCCGCGGGCGAGGTTTGAGGGGTCGTCGGGAATCGCGACGGTCTCGCCGGCCTGAATCTCGTCGACCGACTCGTACTTGGTCGAGTAGAGGCCGAGCGGGTAGATAGCCGTCGAGCCGATCGGCACGATGCCGCTGTCGTTCGCTGCCTCGTATTCGCCAAGGTAGACGATGTGCTGGAACTGGTTGAGGTCGAGGTCACCCGCTGCGAGCGCCGGGTTGGGCTCGGGGTAGGAGGCGAAGTCGATGATGTCGACGGCGATGCCCTCCTCGAGCGCTGCTTCCTTGAACGTGGTCCAGTACGGCTCGCTCGCGCCGACGGTGCCGATGCGCACGGGCTGTGATGCGGAGCCGAGTCCCTCGGTGATTGCGCCATCTTCGGGCTCTGCGACCGGGGCGTTGAGGTTGGTGATGATGAGTACTGCGGCGACGATTGCGGCGATAACGACAACGGCAAGGCCGATGAAGAGTCCGGTGCGGCTCTTCTTGGGCGGAAGAACGGTGGTGCCGTCGCCCGGGTTGGATGCTGTGGACATGGTGACCTCTCGTGAAGTGAGTGCTGGGTGGTCGGAACGATCTGTTCCTTGCATCCACCCTCGGTGAGGCGGAGGCGAGGGCCAATTCGGGTTCCGTTATCTGACGCCGGGTGACGAAATGTGGCGGACAGGTCGCGACGAGCGGGTGAGGTGTGGCAGGGCCAGGCGGCGTGTCGCGTGGTGCATCGTGCGCACTAGTGCGTAAAGCGTAGTAGTGTCGCAAGCGTCATAGAGAGAGGATCCACGTGGATACCAGCCAACTGCTCAAAGGGGTACTGGATGTCGCGGTGCTCGCCGTCATCCGCGATGACGACGGCTACGGCTACGACATCGTGCGCAGGCTTCGTGCCGCCGGCATCGACGAGATCGGCGACGCCTCCGTCTACGGCACCCTCCGCCGGCTCTTCGCCGCAGGCATGCTCACGAGTTATGTCGTGCCGAGCGAAGGCGGCCCGCACCGCAAGTACTACGGCATCAACGCGCAGGGACGAGCCATGCTCGGTGCCCACGCCGCTGACTGGAACCGCTTCGCGGCCACGATGTCCTCGCTGCTCGACGAACCCGTCGCACAGCCACGCGTTCGAAAGATCGGGGAGAAGAAATGAAGACCCTCAGCATTGATCCGGCAATCCTCGCTTTCGCTGCCGCTGTGCGCGCCGCGCTCGACGATCTCACCCCCGAGGAGGTCGACGATCTCACCGACGGGCTCGAGGCCGACCTCAGCGAGCAGGCTGCGGACGGTGGGGATCCTCCGCTCGACGCTGTCGCCTACGCCGCCGAGCTGCGATCGGCAGCGGGGCTCGGTCCGCGGGCTGCGTCACGACGGGTTCCCCGCTCTGAACTCGCCCTCATGCGCGCGCAACTCAGGGGGGCGTGGGATGACGCAGCTCGTGTCATCCAGTCGAAGCCGTTTCTGAGGGCCACTCTCGAGTTGCTGCGGGCCATGCGCCCCGTGTGGTGGGCGGCGCGCGGACTGCTGTTGTTCGGCCTGGCCACAAGCGGGTGGCTCATGAGCTCGTTCGAGCGAATCCCGTGGGGCATCTGGATCGTGGCTGCCGCCTTTGTCGTTGTGAGCGTGCAGTGGGGGCGCGGTCGGTGGCTGCCCGGTCGTGGAAAGCGCGCGATTCCGATCGTCGCCTCGATCGTGGCTGTGCTCGTGATCGTTCCCCTGTGGGACGCGGTGACCACCTACGCGACGCGGCAGTTCGAGGAGGTGTACTCGGGTGTGGGATTCGAGCCGACCGGGCTGCAGCTCGAGGGGCAGAACGTCGACAATATCTTCGCCTACGGTGCAGATGGCGAGTTGCTCACCGACGTGCAGCTGTTCGACCAGAACGGCCGCCCGCTCAACATCGAGGATCCGTCGCACGGTGAGACCTTCCACGAGGGCTATTCCGACGACGGAGAGTACCTGCTGCTCACGCCGCGCGATTCGGCACCCGGAGCTGCGGGCTGGAACGTCTACCCGCTGATGAAGTTCGACCCATCGTTCTTCGACCAGGACGCGCTGCCGACCATTAACAATCCGACTGTGGAGGCGAAGGCGCCCTTCGAGCGGGTGCAGCCGCTCATCGGCGCCGCACTCCCGATGACCTCGGAATCCCCCGGCGACAAGTAGGTAGCAGAGAGTGCTCTGGCCCGAGAGGCTGGAGCACTCTCTGCGAGGGCGAGGGGAAGTCCGGCTGGCTGGTGCCGTGGCGCTCGCGGAGGATGGTTTCGCGCGCTGGTTGCTGCGGAGGAGAAAATCCCCGCGCAGGAGCTATCGGTCCTCCAGCAGCGCGCGACTCACAAAGTCCCCTGCATCGAACATGGAAAAGCGCCCCAGACACTGTCGTCTGGAGCGCTCTTCGCACAAAGGTTTAGAAGTCGGGGCTGGGCGTCGTGGCCTGGCGGATCGACACGTCGGCGTGACGGTCGAAGCGGTAGCCGACGCCGCGCACGGTGCGCACGATGTCCTCGTAGGCGCCGAGCTTCGAGCGCAGGCGACGAACGTGCACGTCGATCGTGCGCTCGTTGGGGATCTCGTCGTCGCCGGCGTTCCACAACGAGCTGATGAGCTCGGCGCGGTCTATCGTGCGGCCCTCACGCAGAACGAGGTACTGCAGCAGCTCGAACTCCTTGTAGGTGAGTCCGGCGGTCTCACCGTCGAGCACGAGGCGCTTGCGCGAGATGTCGATGACAACACCGCCGCGCTGCTTCACGAGCTCGGGTGCCGGCGTCTGGCGCTGACGAGCGAGAGCTGCCGGGTCCTGCAGGGCGAGGCGAACGACGTCGACGTCGCGTCCACCGGCACCCTGGGGTGCGAGTGCGACCGCGGCGTGCGTCTCAGCTGTCGGCACGAGCTGCGCGACGAGGCTCTTGAGCTGCTCGACGAGCTGGCCGAGGTCGGTGCCAGCGGCGTCAGCCTTGAGCTCGTCGACGCCGACGTAGAGCACGAAGCCACGGGCCTCGGTGCCAGCCGGAACGGCGCGAAGGCGAGGAGCGGCCGGCGTCTCGACGGGAGACGGAACGGCTACCGGACGAGGAGCGGTGAAAGAAGTGGTGGGTCGGTCAATGGTTGCGAGTGACATGAAAGTGAGTCCTTGGAGACTGGGGGTGAAGGGCCTCTGATGATGAGGGTGTGATTCCTTCTGGGTACTTCAGGTGTGTCAAAGGTGAACGCCGTAATGAAAGGCGGCACCCGGGAGTTCTACGCAGCTGGCTGCGGATCTCGGCGAAGGGGTGGCAGTTACGCACACATTCGACAACACATCACGGCAGTCCCGCTCACCTCAAGGGTGGTCAGGGCGAACGCGTGAACAGTCATGCAGCAACTATCGGGCACAGTGCGGGGTCATGTCAAGTCACAAACAGGCGAATGGATGACCCGCGAACGACGAAGCGGCGCCGCCCGGGTGGGCAGCGCCGCTCTCGACGTTGGGGTGTGGCTAGACGGTTCCGTAGAGGCGGTCGCCGGCGTCGCCGAGACCGGGAACGATGTAGCCGACCTCGTTGAGCTTCTCGTCCAGAGCACCGAGCACGATCGTGACGTCCCTGCCCTCGGTGGCCTTCTCGACGGCAGCGAGACCCTCGGGCGCTGCGATGAGGCAGACGGCAGTGACATCCACCGCTCCACGGTCGAAGAGAAAGTCGATTGCCGCAATGAGGGAGCCACCGGTCGCGAGCATCGGATCGAGCACGAAGCACTGGCGGTTGGAGAGGTCGTCGGGCAGGCGCTCGGCGTAGGTCTCGGGCTGCAGGGTCTCCTCGTTGCGCACCATGCCGAGAAAGCCGACCTCGGCGGTCGGGATGAGCTTGACCATGCCCTCGAGCATGCCGAGACCCGCGCGCAGGATCGGTACTACGAGGGGGCGCGGGGACGAGATGGCGAGGCCCTGAGTCTCGGCGACCGGGGTCTGGATCGTCACGGTCTCGGTGCGCACGTTGCGCGTCGCCTCGTAGGCGAGCAGCGTCATGAGCTCCTCGGCCAGAGCGCGAAACGTCGGCGACGGCGTGTTCTTGTCCCGCAGCACTGTGAGCTTGTGGGTGATGAGCGGGTGGTCGGCAACGTGTACTCGCATAGGCTCAATCTACTGGAGGTATGGATGCCCGACTACGAGCCACTCATGCGTGATGCCATCGCCGACGCGCGTCTGGCCCTCGCGTCCGGCGATGTGCCGGTCTCTGCCTTCGTGATCGATGAACGCGGCGAGCGCATCGGCAGCGGACGCAACGAGCGCGAGCTCACCGGTGACCCGACAGCGCATGCCGAAGTTCTTGCGATTCGCGCGGCGGCAGCGCACCTGGGGGACTGGCACCTCACCGGCTGCACCCTGGTCGTCACGCTCGAGCCCTGTGTCATGTGCGCGGGCGCGATCCTCAACTCCCGCATTCCGCGCGTCGTCTTCGGGGCATGGGACGAGAAGGCCGGGGCCGCGGGGAGCGTTCACGACCTCCTGCGAGATCGCAGGCTCAACCATCGCGTCGAGGTCATCGCCGGAGTCCAGGCCGAGGCGTGCGCCGAGTTGCTCGTCGACTTCTTCACGACAAAGCGTTAGGCGCCCTCAGGCGGAGAAGACCGCGATCCCGAGGCTCACGATAGCGCCCACACCCGCGACGTGGAGCCATGGACGCACCGCCACGTCGCTGCGACGCTCTCGCCGCGCTCCGCGCTGCACGATCACTGCGACGATCACGGCGGCGAGCAGTGCTCCGGTGACGATCGCCTTCGCGACCGCGCCGCCGAAGCGCAGGTCGGGTTCGGTGAGGGTGCGCACGACAACGAGGCCGAGTCCGGTAGTGAACTGCACGAGTGCGCCCGCCAGGATCGCTCGAAGCTCGAAACCGCGCTGCAACTGCAGCTGCATGAAGTAGGTTCCGATAATCGCCGCGAGCGCCAGCAGGTGGACGATGAGCAGGATGAAGCGCAGTGGTTCCAGGTCCTGCACGAGTCGGGTTAGTCCGCTGCCTTGATGACGAAGACGTCCGTGGCCGGGTTGGCGTCGTTCGGGGCGACGTAGACGTCAGGCTCAATGTAGATGACGCGCGCGGCAGGAACGGCGGCACGAATAGCGGCTTCGACGTCGTTGATAGCGCTCGCGACATCCGCGAGCTTCTTGGTGCGACCGAACGCGACCTTCGCGCCCACGAGAAGCTCGTCGGGCCCGAGGTAGAGGGTCTTCATGTGGATGAGGGCTTCGACCTGCTCCTCGGCATTGATGGCGTCGCGGATCTTCACGGCGTCTTCGGTGTTAGCGCCCTCGCCCACGAGAAGGCTCTTGGTCTCGATGCCGAGCACGATGGCGACGAGAACGAGAAGGATGCCGATGGCGAGTGTTCCCAGGGCGTCCCAGATGCCGTCACCGGTGATCACGGTGAGGCCGACGCCCGCGAGTGCGAGCACGAGACCGGTGAGGGCGGCGAAGTCCTCGAGGAGCACGACGGGGAGCTCTGGAGCCTTTGCGTGGCGGATGAAGGCGATCCAGCCCTGCTTGCCGCGCACGTGGTTGGACTCGATGATCGCTGTGCGGAACGAGAAGCCCTCGAGCACGATGGCGATGAGGAGCACGACGATCGGGAGCCACCAGTTGGTCAGGGGGTGCGGCTCCTGCAGTTTCTCGATGCCTTCGTAGATCGAGAAGACGCCACCGATGGAGAACAGGATGATCGACACGACGAAGGCGTAGACGTAGCGCTCGCGACCGTAACCGAACGGGTGCTCGGCATCGGCGAGCTTCTTGGCCTTGCGGCCACCGAGGAGCAGGAGCGCCTGGTTGCCCGTGTCAGCGAGCGAGTGCACGCCTTCGGCGAGCATCGAAGCCGATCCGGAGAAGAAGGCTGCGATGAATTTTGTGATCGCGATGCCCGCGTTCGCAGACATAGCCGCGATGATTGCCTTGTTCCCACCCGATGCGCTCATGGCTGCAATCTTAGAATGCTTGTTATGACCGCGAGACTCCCCTCCATTGCCATCCTCGGAACCGGATCGATGGGTGGGGCGATCCTGCAGGGTCTTCTCGGCCCCGACGTCGAGGTGAGCGGGGGCATCCGCGTCACCAACCGCTCGGTCGAGAAGGCCGACGCTCTCGCGAGCGATCGGGTGATCTCGCTTGCCACGGCGACCGACCCCGACGCCAACAGGCGGGCCGTCGCCGGGGCACGCATCGTGCTCATCGGTGTGAAGCCGGTCATGGTTCCCGACCTCCTGCGCGAGATCGCCGGGTCGCTCGAACCCGACGCCCTCGTGGTCAGCGTCGCCGCCGGCGTCACCATCGAGACGATGGAGGCGCTCGTAGCCAATCCCGTACTCCGCTCGATGCCCAACACGCCGTCCCTCGTCGGCAAGGGAGTCACCGGGCTCGCTGCAGGCACGCGCTCCAGCGCAGACGATTTCGCGCTCGTTCGCTCGCTATTCGAGACCGTCGGAGAGGTGGTGGATGTCCCCGAGTCCAGCATCGACGCACTCAGCACGATCTCCGGCTCCGGCCCGGCCTACGTGTTCTTCCTCATCGAGCAGCTCACGCTCACCGCCACCCGTCTCGGCTTCACCCCGGAGCAGGCCGCGACGATGGTCGAGGGCACGTTCGTTGGGGCGGCCGAACTTCTCGCGCAGTCCGACGTGGGGCCAGCCGAGCTCCGCCGCCGCGTCACGAGCCCCAAGGGCACCACGGAGCGCGCGATTGCTGTGCTCAACGAGAGCGACCTGGCATCCATTTTCGATGCTGCGACAGCGGCTGCCCTGGCCAGGGCGAAGGAACTCGCAGCGGGCCCCTAACCCGTTCATCGGGTTCGCATAGAAAGCGTCGCGAATCTTGTCCTATCGAGTCCCAGAGGGGGCTCAACGAAGGGACAACCGATGGCTACGAAGAAACCTGCAGACGACAGTCCGGCTGCCGACGCACCGACCACCGAACTCGCCGAAGCCGCGCCGACGGCCCCGACCGAGCACGTGCAGACCGAAACCCCCGCACCGGTCGTCGCCCCCGTAGCGCCCAAGCGCGGCCGGAAAATCGCCCTCGTCGCGACCGTCGCCGTCGTCGCGGCAGCTCTCCTGTTCGGCGGCGGTGTGGCCGTCGGCATAGCGATACCGACCGGCGGACCCGGCTTCTCGCACCAGGGCGGACCCGGCGGATTCCCCGGCGGCGAGCAGGGCGGCCAGCAGGGCGGCCCGCAGGGCGGCGGCCAGCAGGGCGGCACCCAGGGCGACGGCACCGGACAGCGTCCGACGATGCCCGGGCAGGGCAACGGAACGGCACCCGGCCAGGGCAGCACCGACGACGGCAGCACCGACACGGAAGAGGGCTAGAGCTCGCCCCACGGCGGGAGAAACCGCCAGTGATGGCGGGAGAAGCTGTGCTGCGGCGGGAGTCATTTCTCCCGCCGCACGGAGGTTTCTCCCGCCACCCGCGCACACGTGCGGGGCGAAACTAGCTTTGCAGGCTCGCGAACTTCTCGATGTCGGCGGAGTTGCCGCTCACGATGATGAGGTCGTGGTTCGAGATCACCGTCTCGGGCGTCGCGTAGGTGAAGTCCTTGCCCGGCGCTTTCACGCCGACCACGGTGATTCCGTACTTGCGGCGCACCTGCGACTCGGCGAGCGGGATGCCACGGATCGGCTTGGGCGGGTACATCTTGACGAGAGCGAAGTCGTCGTCGAACTCGATGAAGTCGATCATGCGGCCGCTGACGAGGTGGGCAACGCGCTCGCCGGCCTCTGCCTCCGGGTAGATCACGTGATTGGCGCCGATGCGCGACAGGATCTTGCCGTGCGACTGGCTGATCGCCTTCGCCCAGATCTGCGGGATCTTGAGATCCACAAGATTGGCGGTGATGAGAACAGAGGCCTCAATGGATGAACCGACCGCGACAACGGCGATCGAGAACTCCTGCGCGCCGATCTGGCGTAGAGCTTCGATGTTGCGGGCGTCGGCCTGGACGGCGTGGGTGACCCGCTCCGACCACTTCTGAACGAGGCCCTTGTCGTCGTCGACGGCGAGCACCTCGCGATCGAGACGATCGAGTTGTCCTGCTGTTGCAGCGCCGAACCGGCCGAGACCGATCACCAGCACCGGTGCGTCGTGGGGGATCCTGTCAACCAACGATGGGCCTCTCTTCTGCTCTCGTAAACAATTGTCGTCGCTGGCTCGCTGCGAGGGCAGCGGCAAGGGTCACCGTTCCGACCCGGCCGAGGAACATCGTGGCCGCGAGCACGTAGACACCCGAGTCAGGGAGCTCGGCCGTGAGCCCCGTAGTGAGACCCGACGTCGCGAACGCGGAGATCACCTCGAAGAGCACGTAGTCGAGGCTCGCCCCGGAGATCTGCAGGATGACGATGCTGGCTGTCGCGACAGTCGTCGCACCCCAGAGCACGACACTCACTGCGAGCCGCAGCACATCAGAGGGGATGCGACGGTCGAACGCCTCCATCGACGCACTACCGCGTGCCTCAGCGAACGCCGCGAGGAACAGCACGGCGAGGGTCGTGACCTTGATGCCACCCGCGGTGGACGCCGATCCGCCGCCGATGAACATGAGCATGTCGCCGATGAGCAGGCTCGCGCCGTTGAGCTCGTGGATGTCAACGGTTGAGAAGCCGCCCGAGCGCGTCATCATCGAGAGGAAGAACGGTTGGAACACCTTCTGGCCGAGGTCGAGATTGGCGAAAGTGCGCGGATTGTTGAACTCGAGCAGGAAGAACGCGATGCCGCCGAGCACGAAGAGCAGGAGAGTCGTCGTCAGGGTGAGCTTGACGTGTACCGACCATCGCTTGGGGCGGCGGAGATTGCGCATGAGCACGTAGATGACGGGGAATCCGACGGCTCCGAGAAAGACGCCGAGCATGAGGATGCTGAGGAACCAGTAGTCGTTGGCGAACGGCGTGAGCCCCTCGGAGGTCGGGAGGAACCCGGTATTCGTGAAGGCCATGGCCGAGTAGTAGAAGGACTGCCACAGGGCATCCGGAACCGAGAAGCCCTCGATGATCATGCGCGGAAACAGCAGGGCAGCAACAGCGAACTCGATGATGAGCGCGCTCGTCGCGACGGTGATGAGCAGCTGGCCGATCTCACCGAGTCGCACCGCCTGGCTTTCGGCGACGCCCTTGTTCATGCGCAGTGGATTACTGTCGCTCGCAGCGAGCAGGCGCTGACGCAGCCCGAGCTTGCGGGAGATCACGAGACCGAGGATCGAGGCGAGGGTCAGCACACCGATACCGCCGATCTGCACGCCGAGCAGGATCATGGCGTGACCGAACGGTGACCAGTGCGTCGCCATGTCGACGGTCGCGAGTCCGGTCACGCAGATCACGGAGACCGCTGTGAAGAGAGCGTCGGCGATCGGTGTGATCTTGCCGTCCGTTGCGGCAATCGGCAGCGAGAAGATCGCGGTAAAGAGAACCACGAATCCAGCGAAGATAAGGATTGCGAAACGCGCGGGGGTCGCGGCAGCGAAGTGCTCGAAATAGTCGCGAACCCGCGCGTAGAAGGAATCACGCGACACTGGCTTCGTGCGCATGATCGCCTTTCTCCTGCGGGCCGGTGGAACAGGGTGCAATGGTACTACCGGGCAGTCGTCGCTACCCTGTTGCCATGGCCGACATCTTTGACGTGATCGCTGACGCCGCGCGTCGTGACATTCTCCGCGAGCTCCTCGAGGGTCCCGCAACCACCGCCGCGCTGACCAAGGCCCTCGGCATCGACGACACGGCCAAGCAACTCGCCGTGCTCGCCAAAGCGGGTCTCGTCGTTGCCACTGGCGAGGGCGCGAAGAAGACCTGGACGCTCGACCCTTCCCCGTTGCAGGACGTCGATGGATGGCTCGTCCCGTTCCTCGAGGCCGCGGGCGCGTTCGGCGTTGACGGCTCGCCGTCGGTGTTCGGCGCGTGGTCAGGAGCCGACCTCGGAGGCAACCTCGGACGCGTCATCGCCGACCGCTCGTATCAGGCGCGCACCGTCATCCACGATGCGAAGGCGAAGCTGCCCAGGGTCGTCGTCGATCGCCTCGACAGAAAGCACCCGAAAGGGTCATAGACACGAAGTCACAACAGCCCCTATTGTTACGGTCTAGCACTCCAGCAACACGCGTAACGCGTGAATTCCGGCCAACAAGGGGCACAGCGATGTCGAGGGACCTGTCCGACGTGAGATTTCTCACCGTCGCCGAAGTCGCTGAGACGATGCGCGTCTCGACGATGACGGTCTATCGCCTCGTGCACGCGGGTGAACTGCCAGCCATTCGTTTCGGTCGTTCGTTCCGCATTCCAGAGTCTGCCGTCGTCGCTGCTATCCAGACTCCAATCTCCGAAGTCGGTTAGCGCCCTACCCCTGTATTCCGGCGCGGGATCAGGGGCACGCCGACGTGCGCTAGACTTGCGCAGTACATTTTTCCGCGGTTCTGAAATCGGACCGGGTAGGTCCGATCAGTAAACAAGCGAGGTCCCTATGGGTTCAGTTATCAAGAAGCGCCGCAAGCGTATGGCGAAGAAGAAGCACCGCAAGCTGCTTCGTAAGACTCGTCACCAGCGTCGCAACAAGAAGTAGATCTTCTCTTGACGAAAGCGCCCGGCACTCGCCGGGCGCTTTCGCGTTTAAGCTGGAGCCGTGGCATCCACGTCTCTCACCCTCATCGGCAAGCCCGGCTGTCACCTCTGTGACGATGCGCGGGCGGTGGTCACGACAGTGCTTGAGAGCTTCGATGCGGTAGAGCTCGATGAACTCTCGATCCTCGACGACACAGAGCTCTATGCGAAGTACGTCGACGAGATCCCGGTGCTCCTGCTCAATGGCAAAGTGCACAACATCTGGCGCGTCGATCCGGCCCGCCTCACCCGAGCCCTCACGGAGGCAACAGCATGATCCGACACGTCGTCTCCTGGAAGCTCGCAGCGGTGGATGAAGCACAGCGTGAGGCCGACGCGGCTGCCATCATCGCCGGGCTCGAGTCGCTGCCCGCGCTCATCGAGGAGATCCGGTTCTTCCAGGTCGGACGCAATATCGCGCCGTACGCCGACAACTGGGATCTCACGCTCGTGGCCGACTACGACTCGCTCGAGGGCCTCGAGGCATACCAGGTGCATCCCGAGCACCAGCGCGTCGTCGGCATCGTCAAGCCGCGCGTGGCTGCCCGCTCGAACGTCGACTTCGAGTTCTAGCCCGCTTCGCTCGAGTGCCGGTGTGCTTTACCGCAGGGTTCAGCGCTGAAATTGTGAGTTGTGCGCGGTGCGGGTGCTCGTGATGGTGCGCACGTCACAATTGCGCGGCACTGGCCGCGACATCCGAGCAAAAAACAGATCTCGGACGAAAGCGTGGGTGCGATCCCGCGCCTTTGTCTGAAGTCGGTTCTTCGGGTGAGCTGAGCCCGACTAGGGCAGCAGTCGGGTTGGCCCGCGGAACAGGTAGGTCGCCTCGCGGATGTTCGGCAACTTGAGCAGGAGCATGAGCACGCGGCTCAGGCCCATTCCGAAGCCACCGTGCGGCGGAACTCCGTAGCGGAAGAAGTCGAGGTAGAAGGCGAGCTCCTCAGGCTCGAGTCCCTTGTCGCGCGCCTGAGCCTCGAGCACGTCGATGCGGTGCTCGCGCTGCGCGCCGGTGGAGATCTCAACGCCGTTGAAGATGAGGTCGTAGGAGTTGGTGATCGACGAGTCGCCCTCGCGACGCATGTGATAGAACGGCCGGATGCTCGAGGCGTAGTCGGTGAGGAACACGAATTCGTGACCGTAGGTCTCTTTGGCATACGCGGCGATCTGACGCTCGCCCTCGGGGTCCATGTCGTCGTCGGCGCGGGGAACCTCGTAGCCGCGCTCCGCGACGATCTTCTTCGCCTCGGCGAGCGGGATACGGGGGAACGGCAGGGTCGGCACGATGACCTCGACGCCGTAGAGCGCCTCGATCTCGGCGCCGTGCTTCTCCTTGATCGCGGTGAAAGCCGCGACGAGAAGCTCCTCGTGCAGCTTCATGACGTCTTCGTGCGAGTCGATCCAGCTGATCTCGGAGTCGACCGAGGTGAACTCGGTCGCGTGACGCGACGTGAAGGAGGGGTCTGCGCGAAAAGCCGGGCCCACCTCGAAAATCTTGCCGAAGCCGGCGGGCTGTGCCATCTGCTTGAAGAACTGGGGGCTCTGGGCGAGGTACGCCTTGCCCTCGAAGTAGTCGACCTCGAACAGCTCAGCCTTGGATTCCGATGCGGAGGCCATGAGCTTGGGGGTGTGGATCTCGATGAAGTCGTTGTCGACCCAGAAGGTGCGCAGAGCGTGGAGGAACGTCGTCTGGATCTTGAAAATGAGGGAGTTCTTCGGTACCCGCAGGTCGAGAAAACGCCAGTCCATGCGCTTGTCGCCGCTCGAGTCCTCGGCGATGGGCGAGACGAGCGCCTCGGAGACCACGTCGAGCCCGTCGAGCTTGATCTCGACGCCACCGAGCTTGACGCGTTCGTCGTGCTTGAGCTCACCCGTTGCAGTGACGAAAGTGCCGACGGTCAGCGCGCTGATGGTGTCCGCGAGCGCGTCGTCGAGGGGCGTGCCATCCTCACCGAAGTTCTTGGGGTGCACGAGCTGGGTCGCACCCGACTCGTCGCGCAGCACAACGAACTGCACCTTCTTCTGATCACGGATCGTGTCGACCCAGCCGGATACCGAGATGGGGCCGTCGGATGCCGCGGCGAGGTTCTTGATGAGGGTGCGTTCAGTCACGGTCACTGAGTTTAGTCGCGGCAGCGCGGACCTAGCATTCAGGCCCCCTCGTCACCCACGCCAGGGCGACCTCCTGCGCTTCGCCGAGCGAGTTCACGCCGAGGTACTCCATGGTCTCGTCGGCGTTGAGGGTCTTCATGGCCGGCCCGTCGGCCTCGCCTCCAACCTGAATCGTTGGCAGGGCGGCGATCGGGTCAGCGCCGATGGCAACGGCCGTCGCGTATTCCGCCGAGAGCACGTCATCGTCGTATCCGGGGTTGGCGACGAAGGTGTTGTTCTCTGACTCCATCCACTGGCACGCGAGTGCGTGCACGATGGTCTGGGCGTAGTTGGTGAGCAGGCGGTCGGGTTCAGCTACTCCGCGCCAGTACAGCGGCAGCGGATTGTCGTCTGACCCCGCAACAGAGATGGATGGCGCGACCGGAAGACCGAGCGCTACAGCCTTATGGTAACCGGCAGTGATGGTGTCGCGCACGAGCTCTCCGCTCGCTGCCTCCTGCTCGGGCCACAGGCAGATCTCGGGGGCGGTTCCGCCGCACACGAGGCCCGAGGCATCCCGGGATCCGTTCGCCGTCGGGCCGGTGGCCGACGCGAGCGCGGGAAAGTTGACGACGAGCGCGACGGTAACGGCCGCCGCGACGACGAGTCCCCAGGCAGGGCCGCGCGCTGAACGCACGGCGATGATCGCGAAAAAAACGAGGGCGGCCCCGAGCGAGAACAGGATCGCGGCGATGATCGCGTGGTCGGCCGGTGCGTTGTAGAGCGTCTCGACCGGGTACATCAGCAGGGTGAATCCGCTGAGGTTGGCCCAGTGCAGGGACTCTCCAGAATTGGATGCGAAGAACCACACGAGCAGTGCAAGAACGGTGAGGGGGAGTGCGACGAACCGGTGTGCGAGGCTCCCGACCAAGAGGCCGAAGGAGAGCGCCGCGAGCAGCATCGTGAGGAAGGTGAGGGGAACCCGCGCGTCCACTGAAGTCGTCACCGGGAGTCCGGATGCCACGAACTGGGCGATCACGCAAGCCAGATAGCCGAGCGCCACGAAGGCGGCCGGTACCGCTGCATCCACGAGCAGCTTGGGCGTTCGTTCGCGGAGCGGACGCCGACGGTGCTTGCTCGCCGACCATGCGGCCACGCCCGCAGCCAGAGGGAGTGCGAGTGGAAGCCCGCTGCCGGCGCGGGAGAGCACAGCGGTGAAGTAGCGCTCCGCGAGGAAACCGTCGAAGGTCTGGGCGATCGCCCAGAGCATGACGGCGATGATCCCGAGACCGAGCCAGAAGGCGAGGGAGGTGCGAGCCCGCATCCACGCACCACGCGCGGCGAGGGGGAGGAGCTCGCCGAGGGCCGGGCGCGATCGTTGCTCGCTCTCCGCGACATCGAGGAGCGTTCCCACGACGACCGCCTCATTCTCAGCGCGCCAGCTCTCTGGGTAGAGGCGAAGCGCACTACGCGTGGACCAGTCGAGCGTCATGCGATGCCCAGCGTGAGGGGGCGGAGACCGAGGCGGGCCTGTGCCTGCACCGCGAGTGCATGCATGCGGGCTACCTCTTCTTCGAGGGCGGCGCGGCCTTCGCCGGTGAGCTCGTAGAAGCGGCGGAGGCGCCCGTCGGTGACCTCGTCGCCCGCGCGCTCGACGAGCCCCTCGCGCGCGAGGCGGTCGAGAGCCGCATAGAGAGTCGAGACCTTGAGCTTGACCCGGCCGTCGCTCATGGTCGCGGCTTCGCTGATGAGCGCGTAACCGTGCTTTCGACCCTCGGCGAGCGCAGCGAGGATGAGCACTGTGGGTTCCTGCATCTGTGGTCTCGACATGGGGTAACCATACTCCATTGCCCGGAATATACAAATGAGTGGTGCCGGGTTTCTCTACAGGCTGTAGAACATAGACTGGGCGGGTGCCAGCATCCCTCATCCACCTCGTGCGCCACGGCGAGGTCTTCAACCCCGACGGCATCCTCTACGGACGCATACCGGGGTTCGGGCTCTCTGAGCTCGGGCACCGCATGGCGGCGGCAGCGGCGGAGTCGCTCGCCGGCCGCGAGATCAGCGCGCTCTACGCGAGTCCCCTGCAGCGGGCGCAGGAATCCGCAGCGCCCTGGGCACAGAACTTCAGGCTCGACATCGTCACGGAAGAACGCATCATCGAGCCGACCAACGCTTTCGAGGGCAGCGCGAAGATGGGACCCGCAGTGGTGTTCGCACCACGGTCGTGGAAGTACCTCGTCAACCCGTTCCGTCCCAGCTGGGGCGAGGCCTTCACGAGCGTCGAAGCACGCATGCTCGCGGCGGTCGACGACGCCTACACCTCTGTTGTAGGTGGCGAAGTCGTCATGGTCAGCCACCAGATGCCGATCGTCATGGTTGCGCGTTCGGTGAAGGGGATGAAGCTCTGGCATGACCCCCGCAAGCGTCGCTGCGCTCTGTCGAGCATCACGACGCTGGCCCGTGAGGGCGACAGGTTCGTTGAGGTTGACTATCAGGAACCTGCGCGAGACTTGGCAGCGAATTCCATCGACTCTGGAGCAGTGTGAACCGTCCACTTCTCGCGGCAGCTTCCCTGCTCGCCGCCACCTCTCTGCTGCTCGCAGGTTGCGCGAGTGATCCCCTCGCCGAGGAGTACCGCACCGGCTCGCAGAAGAACTACGTCTCGGGCGACGGCACAGTCACCGAGGTTCCGATCGCTGATCGCGCTGCCCCGGTCGACTTCGAGGCGACGACGGACACCGGCGAGACAGTGTCGTCGGCTGACTACCGCGGCCAGGTGCTCGTACTCAACTTCTGGTACGCCGCGTGCCCTCCGTGCCGCAAGGAGGCCCCGATCCTCCAGGAGCTCAATGAGACCTTCGCGGATGACACGGCGTTTCTCGGAGTGAACGTGCGCGACCAGGCCGACACCTCGAAGAACGCGACGGAAGAGTGGGGCATCACCTACCCCTCCGTCGTCGACGCCAACGACGGCAACATGCTCCTCGCCTACGCGGGAACAGTTGCGCCCAACGCGGTTCCAACCACCCTTGTCATCGACAAGCAGGGGCGAGTGGCCGCACGGTACCTCGGGCTTCTCGACTCGACATCCATTCTGAAGACCCTCATCTCCGACGCGATCGCCGAGGACGACTGACCGTGCCCGGAATCGGTGAGCTCGTCGGGAACGGGCAGCTTCTCGTAGCCCTGCCCATCGCGCTGCTCGCCGGGCTCGTCTCGTTCCTGTCCCCGTGCATCCTCCCGCTCGTGCCCGGCTACCTCGGGTACGTCGGCGGACTGGCTGGGGGAGAACGCGGGAGCCGCAGGAGACTCGTCGCCGGGGTCTCCCTCTTCATCCTCGGATTCACGATCGTCTTCGTCATCATGAACGCGCTCGCCGGAACCGCAGGACTCTGGCTCGTTCAGCACCGCGACCTCATCACGCGACTCTCTGGAATCCTCGTGATCGCCGTCGGTCTCGTCTTCATCGGCCAATTCTCATTTCTCCAAAGACAGGTCAAACCGACGTGGCTGCCCGCGACGGGCCTTGCAGGCGCACCGCTGCTCGGCCTCATTTTCGGCATCGGGTGGACACCCTGCCTCAGCCCGACCCTCACCGCCATCACGCTCCTCAGCCTCGACGGCGGCTCGCCGCTCACGGGCGCCATTCTGGGCGTCGCGTACTCGCTCGGACTCGGCATTCCTTTCGTGCTCGTGGCCCTCGGCTTCGGCTGGGTCGCGACGAGTGTCGCGTGGGTCAAGAAGCACATCCGCGTCGTCAACATCGTGGGGGGCTCGCTGCTCATCATGATCGGAGTGCTCATGGTGTCCGGCATCTGGTCGATCTTTATGAGCCAGCTCGGGGCGGTGATCCTTGACTTCGTCCCGGCCCTCTGACCACATCGATTCACCCGCTCCTGACAAGAGCATCGCCCAGCCGAGTCTCGGCCCGATCGGATACCTGCGCTTCTTCTGGCGGCAGCTCACGAGCATGCGCACGGCGCTGTTCCTGCTGCTGCTGCTCGCCTTCGCGTCGATCCCCGGCTCCCTGGTTCCGCAGCGCAGCTCAGACCCGAATGGCGTGCTCCAGTACCAGGACGCCAACCCCGACCTCTATCCGATCCTCGAGAAGCTGCAGGCGTTCGACACATACACCTCGGTGTGGTTCTCGTCGATCTACCTACTCCTCTTCGTTTCGCTCATCGGCTGCATCATCCCGCGCACCAAGCACCACCTCGCGGCGCTCCGCACCAAGCCACCGAAGACCCCCGCGCGGCTCGATCGCCTCACCGGCTTCACAACGCGGTCGACGGATGCACCGGCCTCCGAGCTCCTCGCGAGCGCGCGCGCCCTCCTGCGCAAGCAGGGTTACCGCACTGTGCTGTTCGACAACTCGGTGAGCGCGGAGCGCGGCTATCTCCGCGAGACCGGCAACCTCGTCTTTCACGCCGCGCTCGTCGGCGTGCTCGTCACCGTAGGGATCGGCGGCGGCTTCGGTTACAGCGGAAACCGTGTCGTGGTCGAGGGCCAAAAGTTCGTCAATGTGCTCGGCGATTTCGACTCCTTCAATCCCGGACGCTTCTTCTCCGCTGACCAGCTCGAGCCATACCGCATCAAGCTCGACGAGTTCGACG
>Ga0247813_10000578_pt1 | contig 32705 bp, 32 predicted proteins | sample UWRJL169409C1_FD_180719 | JGI IMG/M metagenome (GOLD analysis project Ga0247813, IMG submission 180719) | Plant litter microbial communities from Arlington Agricultural Research Station in Wisconsin, United States - UWRJ-L169-409C-1 | ecosystem: Environmental > Terrestrial > Plant litter >... | reverse complement strand
CGATCCCTACGTGATCAAGGGGCCGGACGGGCTGTGGAAAATGGTGCTGGGCAGCCTCAGCCAGCAGGGCGGCGTCATCCTGCTCTACGAAACCGACGATCCGACCGCGGCCACCGGCTGGCGCTTTGCCGGAACGCTGCTGTTGGAGGAACGGTTCGGCACCGCCGTGATCGAGTGCCCGTGCCTCCTGCCGCTCGATGGCCCCGCCGATGATCCCGATACCCATTGGGCGCTGATCTACGGTCTGATGAACAGCACCCATGCCGATACCGGCCGCAAGAACCTGACATTGATTGCGGTTGGACATTTCGACGGGGTTCGCTTCTTGACGGATTTCGAACAGGAACTCGATTTCGGCACCGACAATTATGCCTTCCAGGCCTTCGTCGATGAAGGAGTGCCGGTCGGCATCGGCTGGCTTGCCAATTGGGCGGATGTGTCCCACACGATCGATTTTCCGACCGCCATGACCCTGCCGCGCAATTTGCGTCTTGAGGACGGTGCCATCCTGACGCCCCCGGTTGCAGCCGTCGAGAGTCTGCGCAGTGGCATCATCGACGATACAAGGCTTGCTGCCGGCGAAACCGTCCCGCTCGAAACCGGGGCGGTGGAGATACTCTTGGATCTGTCATGGCTCGGCGCATCCTTCATCCTCCATTTCGATCACCCGGATGCCGGCCTGGCGCTGCAACTCGACGCCGAAGGCTTGTCCATCCTCTATGCGCTGCCGGGTGTGGTGACCGAGCCGCGCTACATCGCCCGCGGCGCGCGTCCCGTCAGCCTGCGGATTTTTCTCGATGCAGGCTCGATCGAGGTCTTTGCCGATCACGGCCGCTGGGCGGGGACAAAGCGCATCGAAGGGTTTGAGCCGGTCCGTTCGGTGCGGCTGGAGGCGGCTGAGGGTTACGTAACGTCAGGCCGCATCTTTGCGCTGAAACTGTAGAGTTTTCCACTGTCGATCAGCCGAAAAGGAGGTGAAAGGGTCGTCCGGATTTATCTAAAAACGTCTCTTTAACGTTTACCGGTTAGTAATCTCTCTGAAAGTGAGAGATCTCAAGCGATGCGTATTGCGTTTTTCGTCGCCCTTCTGCTGCTGGCCGGCTGTGCGAGTGCACCCCGGGATATCCGGAATGCATGCGCGATTTTTGATCAGCGCGATGGCTGGCTGGACAACTGGCAGCGCGCGGCAAACCATGCCGAGCGTCAATACGGCATCCCTGTACCAATCCTGATGGCGACGATCTACACCGAGTCCGGTTTCCGGCCGAATGCCCGGCCGCCTCGCACAAAACTGTTCGGTTTCATTCCCTGGAAACGCCAATCGACCGCCTACGGCTTCTCTCAGGCGCTGAACGGGACCTGGTCGGAATACAAGGAGTCGACCGGTCATCTGCTGGCGCGGCGGACGAAGTTTTCCGACGCGATCCACTTCATCGCCTGGTATCACAATAAAAATAGCAGGAAGAACGGCATCGCCCGCAATGACGCCTACAATCTCTACCTGGCTTACTACCTGGGGGATGCCGGCTACAGAAAGGGCGGTTGGCGCGGCAATACCCAACTGCAGAAAGCCGCCCAGCGTTCGGCCAACATCGCCAATGCCTATGCCAAGCAGCTGCGCTCCTGCAACTGACGCCAATTCCTCATTGTGAAAATGCCGGATCCCAATAGGGCGGGCTGCCGAACGTGGCCCGCAGATGATCCGCCAGCGCTCGCAGTTTCACCGATGGCCGCCTTCCGTCCGCATGGGCGATGTGGATATATTCAAGCTCCGGCTGCACGCCAATATCGACCGTCTCGAGCTCCCCAGCCGCCACCTGCGCACCGACGATGAACATCGGAATGAGTGCGATGCCGAGTCCGGCGATGGCGGCGTCGCGCAGCATGTCGCCATTGTTGAGGCCAAGGCCCATCTTGCCGCGCACGATCACCGTGCCGCCGATGCTGGGAAAGCGCCAATCGGCAACGCCGCGGTTGGTGTAGAAGATGCCACGATGCTGTTCGAGCTCCTCGATGGATGCCGGCTTGCCGTTTTCCCTGAGATAGGCGGGCGAGGCGACCAGCACGCGCCGGCTCGGCGCCAGGCGCCAGGCCATCAGCCGTGAATCGGCGATCGGGCCGTTGCGCACCACGGCATCATATCCGTCGGCTGCCGCATCGACACGCCGGTCGTCGAGATCGAGCGTCAGTTGCAGATTGGGATGTTCGGCGAGGAACGGATAGAGTGCTGGCCCGAGATGCATGCGGCCGAAGGTAACCGGTGCGGAAATGCGCAAGGGGCCGGAGATCGTGCCGCGCCGTTCGGCCATGTCCGATGTCGCGTCCTCGATCTCTTGGACAATGCGGTTGGCGCGCTCAAGAAAAGCGATCCCGTCCTCCGTCAAAGTGAGTTTGCGGGTAGTGCGATGAAGCAGGCCGGCGCCAAGGCTGCGCTCAAGTTCGGCAAGCCGCTCACTGACCACCGACTTCGACAGCCGAAGCCTGCGTGCCGCCTCGCTGATCGAGCCGCTTTCGGCAACAGTGACAAAACTGCTTATACCTTCAAGCTTCATCATCGTTCGGTTTTTCCGGATACGAGTTCCCCAATTTGCAGACTAATCCGAACGTTGGAATAAAGCCATATTCGCCTCAAGCAAACGGCATCAAGGGACAGCCACACGGCGTCTCAACCGCTCTGCCAGAAGAGGAAAAGATCATGGAACGCCTGTCCAACAAAGTTGCAATTGTCACCGGTGCCAGCGCCGGTATCGGCCGCGCCACCGCAAAACTGTTCGCCGCCGAAGGCGCAAAACTCGTCGTCGGCGCCCGCCGCCAGAGCGAGCTTGACGCGCTTGTTGCCGAGATCAAGGCAGAGGGCGGCGACGCTGTCGCCCTTGCCGGTGACGTCCGCTCGGAAGACTATGCCAAGGCGCTTGTCGCCCTTGCCGTCGAACAATACGGCCGCCTCGACGTGGCCTTCAACAATGCAGGAACGCTCGGCGAAGCCGGTCCGTCCACCGGTGTCTCCGAACAAGGCTGGAACGATGCCATCGCCATCAACCTCACCGGATCGTTTCTCGGCGCCAAGCATCAGATCACCGAGATGGTCAAGCATGGCGCAGGCTCGGTGATCTTCACCTCGACCTTCGTCGGCTACAGCTTCGCATTCCCGGGTGTTGCTGCCTACGCTGCCTCAAAAGCTGGCCTGATCGGCCTGACCCAGGCCCTTGCCGCTGAATTCGGTCCGCAGGGCGTGCGTGTCAATGCCATTCTGCCCGGTGCCGTCGATACGGACATGTACCGCGAGATGAACAACACGCCGGAATCTCAGTCCTTCATCACCAATCTGCATGCCCTGAAGCGGGTTGCTACGGCGGAAGAGCTTGCCCGCTCGGTGCTCTATCTCGCGTCGGATGATTCCGCCTTTGTCACCGGAACGGCTTCGTTGGTGGACGGCGGCGCCTCGATCACCCGCGCCTGATCGCGCTGGCGCTTCAGGGGGCGAGCAACTTCAGTCCCCTCTCGAAGCCAAGGCCCGGCGCTTTTCGCCGGGTTTTTGATCGTGTCGGGTGCGTTCTCCATTTTCCCCACCGGTCCAAATTTCCTTGAAAATGTCGTATAAAAAGGGCAAAGCACCTGCCAACGCTGAGCCTCAAGGAAATCTATGACCGTTGCTCCTCGCACGTCCCGCCAGCTTGACCATCTGGTCCTGCCGGTCGGTGAACTCGCTACTGCCCGCAACCGGCTGCAACAGCTGGGTTTTACCGTCGCTGCGGATGCCCGCCATCCTTTTGGAACGGAAAACGCCTGCGTCTTCTTTTCCGACAAGACCTATCTTGAGCCTCTCGGTATCGCTCAGCGCGAGGAATGCGAAGCGGCGGCGCTTGCTGGCAATGTCTTCGTTGCCCGCGATCAGGCTTACCGGTTTCGTCGCGGACAGGATGGCTTTTCGGCGATCGTCTTGAGCACGGACGATGCAACTGCCGACCTTGCCCGTTTTCGCGAAAAAGGCATCTCGGCCGGCGATATGCTGGAATTTTCGCGGCCGATGAAGCTGCCCGATGGTTCCGAGGCTGTCGGCAGCTTTCGTCTGTCGTTTGCCGCCGACCTGCGTGCACCGGATTTCTTCTTTTTCAGCTGTCAGCGTATCATGCCGCTGCCATCGGACCGCTCCGTGCTGGAAACCCATGCCAATGGTGTCACGGGTCTAGCCGAGGTGGTTCTGTCGGAGCCAAACCCGACCGATTTCCAGTATATCCTGCAGGAAGTGGTGGATGAGCGCGAAGTCTCGGCGCATTCCTTCGGCATGGATATCGAAACGCGCAACGGCGTAAAAATTTCGGTGCTCAATCAGGCCGGCATGTCCGGATTTTTCGACAGGAAGACCACCGGCCATTCGCGCGGCCTGCGCGGCCGGGCCGTCGTCTTCAAGGTTGCCGATCTAGCCGTGACCGAACATCTTTTCACTGCCAACGCGGTGCCCTTCACCAGAAAAGACAATCGCCTGCTCGTTCCGGAAGTACCGGGGCAGGGTGTCATCTTCGCATTCGGAGAATAATCATGCAGACCAATGCAAACGTAGTGGCCGGCACCGGCGCCAATCAAGTGGTGTTTTCCAATACCCAAAAACTGTCGCTGATCGCCGGGCCCTGCCAGATGGAAAGCCGCGACCACGCCTTCATGATCGCCGGTACGATGGTTGAGCTCTGCAAGTCGCTCGGGCTTGGCTATGTCTACAAATCCTCTTTCGACAAGGCCAACCGCACGTCGATTTCCGGCAAGCGCGGCATTGGGCTGGAAAAGGCGATGGAAATCTTTGCCGACCTGAAGAAGGAATACGGTTTTCCGGTCATCACCGACATCCATACGGAAGAGCAGTGTGCGCTGGTCGCCCCGACCGTCGATATTCTGCAGATCCCGGCCTTCCTCTCGCGCCAGACCGATCTTCTGGTTGCCGCTGCCAAGACCGGCCGTGTCATCAACGTCAAGAAGGGCCAGTTCCTTGCCCCCTGGGACATGAAGAACGTGCTCGCCAAGTTCACTGAAAGCGGCAATCCGAACGTGCTTCTCTGCGAACGCGGTGCCTCTTTCGGCTACAACACACTCGTGTCCGACATGCGTTCGCTGCCGATCATGGCGAGCCTTGGCGCGCCTGTGATTTTCGACGCGACCCATTCCGTGCAACAGCCGGGCGGGCAGGGTGCATCGTCGGGCGGTCAGCGCGAATTCGTCGAGACGCTCGCGCGCGCAGCGGTAGCCGTTGGCGTTGCCGGTGTGTTCATCGAGACGCATGAGGACCCGGACAATTCTCCGTCTGATGGCCCCAATATGGTTTACCTGAAGGACATGCCGCGCCTTTTGGAGACGCTTCTGGCATTCGACGCCGTCGCCAAACGCTGACCGCAGGCTTTGTGAATTTTTCTTGAAGGCTGGGAGCCAGGCCGCAATTGCGCAGCCCCCGCCATTGTAATTTCCGGTCCATGAATTATGACAGGGCCATCCTCCACCACCATGTTTGAAGCAGGGAAGAGATCATGACTGCAATCATCGACATCATCGGCCGCGAAATTCTCGACAGCCGGGGCAACCCGACCGTCGAAGTCGACGTCCATCTCGAAGACGGCAGCTTTGGCCGCGCCGCTGTTCCCTCGGGCGCTTCGACAGGCGCACACGAAGCCGTCGAACTGCGCGACGGCGGCAAGCGCTATCATGGCAAGGGTGTCGAAAAGGCAGTCGAAGCCGTCAACGGCGAGATATTCGAAGCCATCGGCGGCATGGATGCCGAAGACCAGCTCCACATCGACGCAACGATGATCGAACTGGACGGCACGGCCAACAAGTCGCGCCTTGGTGCCAACGCCATTCTCGGCGTTTCGCTCGCCGTGGCCAAGGCTGCCGCTGAAGCCTCCAACCTGCCGCTGTTCCGCTACGTTGGTGGCCCGAACGCCCGCCTGCTGCCGGTTCCGATGATGAACATCATCAATGGCGGTGCCCATGCCGACAACCCGATCGACTTCCAGGAATTCATGATCCTGCCAGTCGGCGCCGACAGTCTGCGCGACGCCGTTCGCATGGGCGCGGAAGTCTTCCACGTTCTCAAGAAGGAACTGTCGGCCAAGGGTCACAACACCAATGTCGGCGATGAAGGCGGCTTTGCTCCGGGCCTGAACAGCGCATCGGAAGCCCTCGATTTCATCATGAAGTCGATCGAAAAGGCTGGCTACAAGCCGGGCGAAGACATGTTCCTCGGCCTCGATTGCGCCTCGACCGAATTCTTCAAGGACGGCAAGTACGTCATGGAAGGCGAGGGCCGCACGCTCGAGCCGGGCGCCATGGCCGAATACCTGGCCGAACTGGCCGCCAAATACCCGATCGCTTCGATCGAAGACGGCATGGCTGAAGACGATTGGGAAGGCTGGAAGACGCTGACCGATCTCGCCGGCAAAAAGTGCCAGCTGGTCGGCGACGATCTGTTTGTCACCAATTCCTCGCGTCTGCGCGACGGCATCAAGATGGGCGTCGCCAACTCGATCCTCGTCAAGGTCAACCAGATCGGCTCGCTATCGGAAACGCTCGACGCTGTCGAGACCGCACACAAGGCTGGCTACACCGCCGTCATGTCGCACCGCTCGGGCGAAACCGAGGATTCGACGATCGCCGATCTCGCCGTTGCTACCAATTGCGGACAGATCAAGACCGGCTCGCTGTCGCGTTCCGACCGGCTTGCCAAGTACAACCAGCTGATCCGCATCGAGGAACAGCTGGGTCCGCAGGCAAAGTATGCCGGCCGCTCGATCCTGCGCGGCTGATACGCACAAGCACTGAAATGATGAAACCCGCGTCTGGAAACGGACGCGGGTTTTTCGTTGCCCGGGTTATGGTCAACGGTCGGTTAATCAATGGCTGGTAGCGTGTTTAGGTATTGCGTATCAGGGCATGATCTATGTGGACCAAACACCATAAAAAACGGCAGCTGGGGCGGTTTGTCATGCCGCTCATCACTATCGCGTTCCTCACCTATTTCGGTTATCATTCCATCCATGGTGACTTTGGGCTGAAGGCAACCGAGACATTCGATCGGCAGCGCTTGGAGCGTCAGGCGCGGCTGGACGAGTTGACGACCAAGCGCCAGGTGCTGGAAAAGGAAGTGGCGCTGTTGAGCGACGGTTCGCTTGAACGCGACATGCTGGACGAAAAGGCGCGGTTTGGGCTGAATATGTCCCGCAGCGACGAAATCGTTATTTTTCACTGAGTTGCCACATTAACCGAAAACAGGTTAATGTGGAATATGTTATTCTTATCAATGGCTTGATAGGAATATAAGCCATGCAAATATGGCATTGCTGTGATGGCATTCTTTCCCTATGGTACCGCAAAAGCCAACCATAGGGAGGATTGAATGGCACCGCGAAAATCCGCGTCCGTTTCCAGTCGCAAGGCCGCTGCAAAGCCAGCGAAAAAAGACTTCACAAAGGGCACGATCGCCGAGTTCGATCGCGATACCGATCTAAAGGCCTATCGCGAAATGCTCCTCATCCGCCGTTTTGAGGAAAAGGCCGGCCAGCTCTATGGCATGGGTTTCATCGGCGGTTTCTGTCATCTCTACATCGGTCAGGAAGCTGTCGTCGTCGGCATGCAGATGGCGCTGAAGGAAGGCGACCAGGTTATCACGGCTTACCGTGACCACGGCCATATGCTCGCCTGCGGCATGAGTGCGCGTGGCGTCATGGCTGAACTGACCGGCCGCCGCAGCGGGCTTTCCCGCGGCAAGGGTGGCTCGATGCACATGTTCTCCAAGGAAAAGAACTTTTACGGCGGCCACGGCATTGTTGGTGCGCAGGTTTCTCTTGGAACAGGTCTGGCATTTGCCAACCGCTACCGCGGCAATGACAATGTATCGCTCGCCTATTTCGGCGACGGCGCTGCCAACCAGGGCCAGGTCTATGAGAGCTTCAACATGGCTGCTCTGTGGAACCTGCCGGTGATCTATATCGTCGAGAACAACCGCTATGCCATGGGCACCTCGGTGTCGCGTGCCTCTGCCGGTCATGATTTCTCGCAGCGCGGCGTGGCACTCGGTATCCCCGGCTACCAGGTTGACGGCATGGACGTACGTGCCGTCAAGGCTGCAGGCGACGAGGCTGTCGAGCATTGCCGTGCGGGCAAGGGCCCGATGATCCTCGAGATGCAGACTTACCGCTACCGCGGTCACTCGATGTCGGACCCGGCGAAATACCGTTCGAAGGACGAAGTGCAGAAGATGCGCTCCGAGAACGACCCGATCGAAAAAGTAAGGGTGCGCCTGCTGGAAAACGGCTGGGCGAGCGAAGACGAGCTGAAGGCAATCGACAAGGACGTTCGCGACATCGTCGCCGACAGCGCCGATTTTGCCCAGGCCGATCCGGAGCCGGATGTATCCGAGCTCTACACCGATATTCTGCTTTAAGACCGGGACGAGGAAAACATCATGCCTATCGAAATTCTGATGCCCGCTCTGTCCCCGACGATGGAAGAAGGCACGCTCAGCAAGTGGCTGAAAAACGAGGGTGACAAGGTTGCCTCCGGCGACGTGATCGCCGAAATCGAAACCGACAAGGCGACCATGGAAGTGGAGGCCGTCGACGAAGGCGTTATCGGTAAGATCCTGATCGCCGCCGGTACCGAAGGCGTCAAGGTCAACACCGCGATCGCGGTTCTGCTTCAGGACGGTGAGAGCGCCGGCGACGTTGCGGCCCCGAAAGCTGCGGCACCTGTTGCTGCAGAGCCCGCCAAGACGGAAACACCGGCAAAGCCGGAAGCGCCGGCAACCGTTCCGGCTCAGCCGAAGGCGAACATTCCCTCCGATCCGGATATTCCGGCCGGTACCGAAATGGTTTCCACCACCGTGCGCGAAGCGCTTCGCGATGCGATGGCCGAAGAAATGCGCCGTAGCGAAGACGTCTTCGTCATGGGCGAGGAAGTTGCCGAATATCAGGGCGCCTACAAGATCACGCAAGGCCTGCTGCAGGAGTTTGGCCCGCGCCGTGTCGTCGATACGCCGATCACTGAACACGGCTTTGCCGGTATCGGCGTCGGCGCTGCGATGACGGGCCTGCGCCCGATCGTCGAATTCATGACCTTCAACTTCGCCATGCAGGCGATCGACCAGATCATCAACTCGGCGGCAAAGACCCTTTATATGTCCGGTGGGCAGATGGGTGCTCCGATGGTGTTCCGTGGTCCGTCGGGTGCTGCTGCCCGCGTCGGCGCGCAGCACTCGCAGTGCTATGCCGCTTGGTACAGCCATATTCCGGGTCTCAAAGTCGTCATGCCGTACACGGCCGCTGACGCGAAGGGTCTGCTCAAGGCCGCCATCCGCGATCCGAACCCAGTGATCTTCCTCGAAAACGAAATCCTCTACGGTCACTCTTTCGACGTGCCGAAGATGGACGATTTCGTCCTGCCGATCGGCAAGGCGCGTATTCATCGCGTCGGCAAGGATGCGACCATCGTTTCCTTCGGCATCGGCATGACCTATGCGGTCAAGGCTGCGGCTGAACTGGAGAAGGAAGGCATCGATGTCGAAATCATCGACCTCAGAACCATCCGTCCGATGGATCTGCCGGCCGTGATCGAATCCGTCAAGAAGACCGGCCGCCTGGTGACCGTCGAGGAAGGCTATCCGCAGTCCTCCGTCGGCACCGAAATTGCCGCCCGCGTCATGCAGCAGGCCTTCGATTATCTCGATGCGCCGATCCTGACGATCGCCGGCAAGGACGTTCCGATGCCTTATGCCGCCAACCTTGAAAAGCTGGCCCTGCCGAATGTCGGCGAAGTCGTCCAGGCGGTAAAGACCGTCTGCTACAAATAAGGGAGGGTGAAGAGATGCCTATCAACATCACCATGCCAGCCCTTTCGCCGACCATGGAAGAGGGCAACCTTTCCAAGTGGCTGGTCAAGGAAGGCGACAAGGTCTCCGCCGGCGACGTTCTGTGTGAGATCGAGACCGACAAGGCGACGATGGAAGTCGAATCCGTCGATGAAGGCACCGTTGCCAAGCTCGTCGTTGCCGCCGGCACCGAAGGCGTCAAGGTCAATGCCTTGATCGCTATTCTGGCTGCCGACGGTGAAGACGTTGCGGCTGCTGCTTCTGGCGGTGGTGCGGCACCGAGCGCAAAGGCCGAGGCTGCCAAGACGGACGCAAAGGCTGAAGCTGCACCGGCAAAGACTGAGGCGGCACCTGCTGCCGCTGCTCCGGCTCCGGTTGCCGCGCAGGCATCTGCTCCAGTGTCGTCGGGCACGCGGACCTTCTCGTCGCCGCTGGCCCGTCGTTTGGCCAAGGATGCCGGGATCGATATCTCGGCAGTTTCCGGCACCGGCCCGCATGGCCGCGTGATCAAGAAGGACGTGGAAACCGCAGTTGCTGGCGGCGGCGCAAAGGCTGCTTCTACCGCCGCTGCTCCGGCAGCAGCAGTTGCTCCGGCTCCGCTTGCCAAGGGCGCTTCCGACGAAGCTGTCTTGAAGAACTTCGCCGAGGGCTCCTACGAACTCGTGCCGCATGACGGCATGCGCAAGGTGATTGCCAAGCGCCTGCAGGAATCCAAGCAGACCATTCCGCATTTCTACGTTTCCGTCGATTGCGAACTGGACGCGCTGCTTGCCCTTCGTGCCCAGCTCAATGCTGCGAGCCCGGAACGGGACGGCAAGCCGGCCTACAAGCTCTCGGTCAATGACATGGTCATCAAGGCGCTGGCACTCGCCCTGCGTGACGTTCCGGATGCCAACGTCTCCTGGACCGAAACCAACATGGTCAAGCACAAGCACGCCGATGTCGGTGTTGCCGTGTCGATCCCGGGCGGCCTGATCACGCCGATCGTCCGCCGCGCCGAGCTGAAGAGTCTGTCGGCCATCTCTAACGAGATGAAGGATCTCGGCGCTCGCGCCAAGAGCCGCAAGCTGAAGCCCGAGGAATTCCAGGGTGGCACCACGGCTGTGTCGAACATGGGCATGATGGGCGTCAAGAACTTCGCCGCCGTCGTCAATCCTCCGCATGCGACGATCCTTGCGATCGGTGCCGGCGAGGAGCGGGTGATCGTCAAGAAGGGCCAGATGGTCATTGCCAACGTCATGACCGTGACGCTGTCGACCGACCATCGCGCCGTTGATGGCGCGCTCGGAGCCGAACTGCTCGGCGCCTTCAAGCGCTACATCGAAAACCCGATGGGCATGCTGGTCTGACCCGGAGAGAGCGCCGCGACAATGTCTTACAAGATGGGAAACGCAACTGAAAAGACACTGACAATGCGGCGCTTCTGCGCCGCATCTGCCGTTGCCGTCCTTTCCTTGTTCCTGGCGACGTCGGCGCAGGCTGATGAACTGAACCAGCAGGTTGTCCAGCGTATCGAACAGATGACCGGCAGGACGCTGTTGTTTCGCAACGATAGCGACCGGATCCCTCAGCTCGAATATCTTGGCCCCGACGGCACCGGTGTCGTCTGGTCGGCGGCATTGGGCGACAAGGTGGTTCCGGTCGTCTGGACGGCGAACAACGGCGATGACGGCAAGGGCTCTCTCTGTCTGCTGTTCAAAGGCGCGGATATTGGTACGGCCGAGAACCTCCGGCTGTGTGACGGCTTGGACGTTGTCGATGCCGGCATTCGCGACGCCCGCGATGGCGACCCTTATGGCCTGATTGGAGCGACGCGCATGAAGGTGGGACTGCCGCAGGACATCGACGGTTTGGCCGATATTGACCGGTTGTTGGGACGGGAATGACGCCATGAAAACAGTCCTCTGCTACGGTGACAGTCTGACCTGGGGATATGACGCGGAGACCGGCGGACGGCATGCGTTGGACGACCGCTGGCCAACTGTGCTGCAGAAGGCGCTGGGCAGTGGCGTTCAGGTGATCGCCGAAGGTCTGAACGGCCGCACCACCGCCTATGATGATCATCTGGCCGACTGCGACCGCAATGGCGCCCGCATCCTGCCGACCGTTCTGCAGACCCATGCGCCGGTCGATCTGGTTATATTGCTGCTCGGCGCCAACGACATGAAGCCGGTGGTGCACGGAACCGCCTTCGGCGCGGTCAAGGGCATCGAGAGGCTGGTCAAACTGGTCTGGCATCACAGCTGGCCAGGCGTGCAGGCCGAAGCGCCGGAAATTCTGATCGTCGCACCGCCGGTGATCAGCGAGACGGCGAATGCCAATTTCGCGGCGATGTATGCCGGTGCCATCGACCAGTCGTCGATGATGGCCTCGCTTTATGCCGACCTTGCCGATGAACTCGGCTGCGGATTCTTCGATGCCGGTTCGGTGGCGCGAACGACGCCGCTCGATGGCGTGCATCTGGATATGGAAAATACACGCGCCATCGGACGCGGCCTTGAGCCGATGGTCCGGATGATGCTCGGGCTCTGAATGACTGCGGCTTTGTATCTACGTGCAGCTGAACGGCGGGATGCGGCGGATCTGGCCATACTGGTTGATATCGCCTCCCATGGTTTTGCGACATGGCTCTGGCACGGCGCTGTGATGCGCGGAAGCAAGGATACCGCCATGGAGCAGGGGCGGTCGCGGTTGCGGATGGACGACGAGCCCGGCGCCTGGAAAGATGCGACGCTGGCCGAATGGGACGGTGAGATTGCCGGTGTATCGATTGGCTATGGTCTGGATGAAAATGTTCGCGATATCGTGGCACCCCATCCGGTGATCAAGCCGCTCTTGGACCTGCAGGTCATGGTGATCGGTAGCCGGTTCATCGACAGTCTGGGGGTCTACCGGCACCATCGCGGCAAGGGTATCGGGCGGGCGCTGCTTGCCCATGAGATCGACAAGGCAAACGGCAGGCAGGTCAGCCTGATCACCGAAAGTCACAATGACACGGCGCTGGCGCTCTATGCGGCCAACGGATTTGCGGAGAAGGCGAGGCTTCAGGCCGTGCCGCTCTTTGAGGATAGCAAAAGGCATGAATGGGTCCTCTTGGCCCGGAACATGACCTGAGGAAGAGGCAGGAAACAAGAATGGCAAATTCCTACGACGTCATCGTCATCGGTTCCGGCCCGGGCGGCTATATCGCGGCCATCCGCGCAGCCCAGCTGGGCCTGAAGGTCGCCGTGGTCGAGCGCGAGCATCTGGCCGGCATCTGCTCCAACTGGGGCTGCATTCCGACCAAGGCGCTGCTGCGGTCCGCCGAAGTGTTGCACCTTGCCGAGCATGCCAAGAATTACGGCCTGACGCTCGAAGGCAAGATTTCGCCGGACTTGGCAGCGATCGTCAAGCGGTCGCGCGGCATTGCCGAGCGCATGAATGGCGGCGTCGCCTTCCTGATGAAGAAGAACAAGGTCGATATCATCTGGGGCGAGGCGAAGCTCACCAAGCCGAACGAGATCGTCGTTGCCAAGACCACCAAGGCAATCGTCCAGCCGCAGGGGCCGATCCCGAAGAACACGCTGGGCGAGGGCACCTATACCGCCAAGCACATCATCATCGCCACCGGCGCCCGTCCGCGCGCACTGCCTGGCATCGAGCCGGACGGCAAGCTGATCTGGACCTATTTCGAGGCGATGAAGCCGGAAGAGATGCCGAAATCGCTGCTGGTGATGGGGTCGGGCGCCATCGGCATCGAGTTCGCCTCGTTCTACCGCACCATGGGCGTCGATGTGACCGTGGTCGAGCTGATGAGCCAGGTCATGCCGGTCGAGGACGCGGAAATCTCCGCCTTCGCCAAGAAGCAGTTCTACAAGCAGGGCATGAAGATCATCCTCGATGCCAAGGTGACGAAGGTCGAAAAGGCCGCGAACTCTGTCACCGCCCATGTCGAGAAAAAGGACGGTTCGGTCGAGAAGATCACCGCTGACCGGATGATTTCGGCCGTCGGCGTGCAGGGCAATATCGAAAACCTCGGCCTCGAGGCGCTCGGCGTCAAGACGGATCGCGGCTGCATCGTCATCGACGGTTACGGCAAGACCAATGTGCCGGGCGTCTACGCGATCGGCGACGTTGCCGGTCCGCCGATGCTCGCCCACAAGGCCGAGCATGAAGCCGTCATCTGCGTCGAAAAGATCGCCGGCCTGCCGAACGTGCATCCGATGGACAAGCTGAAGATCCCGGGCTGCACCTATTGCAACCCGCAGGTCGCCTCGGTTGGCCTGACGGAAGCCAGGGCGAAGGCCGAAGGCCGCGATATCCGCGTCGGGCGCTTCCCCTTCGTTGCCAATGGCAAGGCAATCGCTCTTGGTGAAGACCAGGGCCTGGTCAAGACCATCTTCGACAAGAAGACCGGCGAACTGCTCGGTGCGCATCTGGTTGGTGCCGAAGTTACAGAGTTGATCCAGGGTTTTGTTGTCGCCATGAACCTTGAGACGACCGAAGAAGACCTGATGCACACGATCTTCCCGCATCCGACGATTTCGGAAACGTTGAAGGAAAGCGTGCTCGACGCCTATGGACGTGCGCTGAACGCTTGATTGTGTTAGGGCTCGCCTCCATCTGAAGGCGGCCCGCATTTCCGGCCTGAAGGAAAGTTGAAGTCACGATGGTCACCATTCTCGACCGCACAACCATTGATCTCGATGCCAAACGCATCCGCCATCCGGAAAAGGCCCACAAGCCGGATACCGAGATGCTGCGCAAGCCGGAATGGATCCGCGTCCGCGCGCCGACATCGAAGGGCTATGCCGAAACCAAATCCATCGTGAAGGAGCACAAGCTCGTCACCGTTTGCGAAGAGGCAGGCTGCCCGAATATCGGCGAGTGCTGGGACAAGAAGCACGCGACCTTCATGGTCATGGGCGAGATCTGTACCCGCGCCTGCGCCTTCTGCAATGTCTCGACGGGCAAGCCGAATGCGCTGGATATGGCCGAGCCGGAAAACGTTGCCAAGGCCGTCAAGCAGATGGGCCTCTCCCACGTCGTCATCACCTCGGTTGACCGTGACGACCTGGCCGATGGCGGCGCCGAGCATTTCGAAAAGGTGATCTGGGCCATTCGCGCGGCATCACCGCTGACGACCATCGAAATCCTGACGCCCGACTTCCTGAAGAAGCCCGGTGCGCTGGAGCGCGTCGTTGCCGCCAAGCCCGACGTCTTCAACCACAATATGGAAACTGTGCCCGGCAATTATCTGACGGTGCGCCCGGGTGCGCGCTATTTCCACTCGATCCGGCTCTTGCAGCGGGTCAAGGAACTCGATCCGACGATGTTCACCAAGTCCGGCATCATGGTCGGTCTGGGTGAAGAGCGCAACGAAGTGCTGCAGCTGATGGATGACCTGCGCACGGCCGATGTCGACTTCATGACTATCGGCCAGTACCTGCAGCCGACTCGCAAGCACCATCAGGTGATGAGCTTCGTCACGCCGGAAGAGTTCAAGTCCTACGAAACGGTCGCCTATACCAAAGGCTTCCTGATGGTCGCCTCCAGCCCGCTCACCCGCTCGTCCCACCATGCCGGTGACGATTTCGCGCAGCTGCGCGCAGCCCGCGAGAAGAAGCTGGCCGCAGCCGCAGGTTAATCATCTGCCGGTTGCCAATTCGATTTTGAACTCTATGGTGCGCGGCTCAAACGTCCGGAGCCGCCATGCCGTCCAATCCCACGCAAATCGAGGATGCCTTGCCGATCCTGCGGCAGGCAAGCCGCATCCTCGTGATCGGCTGTTCCGGCAGCGGCAAGAGCACATTGGCGCAGGCCCTTTCCGGCATGCTTGGACTTCCCTACGTCTCCATGGATCGCGATGTCTTCTGGATGTCCGGCTGGACGCAGCGGCCAAGGGCCGAGGCGCTTGCGATTGTCGAGCAGGCAGTGGATGAGCCGCGATGGATCATGGACGGCACAAGCCCCGGCACCTTGCCGCTGCGCCTGCCGCGCACCGATCTTGTCATCTGGATGCGCCCGCACCGTCTGGTTTCGCTCTCAGGCGTCATCAGCCGCTGGCTGCGATTTCGGGGAAGGACACGCCCGGAAATGGCTGAAAACTGCCCCGAACGCTTAACGCTCGAATTCCTGTCCTATATCTGGAATTTCGAAAAGACCGAAAGCCCGGAAATCGAACAGAAACTGGCTGATTACGGCCACGATGTTCCGGTGCTGATCCTGAAGTCGCATGCGCAGACGCGCAGCCTGTTGGAGAAGCTGACGCAACAAGGGCCTGCCGTGCAGGCATGACGCGCTCGGCATCTTGTTTTTCCGCACATCATTGAATATCTGAACGCCATGCCACAATTCGAGACCCGCCGGCCCGTCAAGCATACGCCCGACCAGATGTTCGACCTGATCGCCGATGTTGAAAAATACCCTCAATTCCTGCCGCTTTGCGAGGGGCTGACGGTGCGTTCGCGCAAGGAGCGCGACGGAAAAGAGTTACTCGTTGCGGATATGACCGTCGGCTACAAGGCGATCCGCGAGACGTTCACGACGCAGGTTCTGCTGAACAAGGCAGAGCGCATCATCGACGTCAAATATATCGACGGGCCGTTCAAATATCTCGACAACCGCTGGAGTTTCGAAGCGATGGGCGAGGGCGGCTGTTCGGTCAACTTCTTCATCGACTACGAATTCAAGAGCCGCATTCTCGGCGCCGTCATGGGCTCGATGTTCGACCGGGCATTCCGGATGTTTTCCGAAGCCTTCGAGAAGCGTGCCGACACGATCTACGCGACGGCATAACGCAACGTCAGTTTCCCGCCGTCTCTTCCAGCATATGAAGTGCCGTGCGCACCGTTGCCATCCGGACGGCGTCGCGGCCGATATCGCCGTAGCGCATCTCGCAGTGATGCACCGTGCCGTTCCGGCTGGCTGCCGCCAGATGCACCAGTCCGACCGGCTTTTCGTCCGATCCGCCGCCCGGACCGGCGACGCCGGTAACGGCAACCGCCATATCCGCCTTCGAGTGGCTAAGCGCACCGCGTACCATTTCGATCGCCGTCTGGCGCGACACGGCGCCGTGCGTTTCAAGTGTTGCGGTATGGACGCCGAGCATCTGGATCTTCGCGTCGTTGGAATAGGTGACGAAGCCGCGATCGACCACCGACGAGGAGCCCGGAATCTCCGTCAGGATACCGGTAATCAGGCCGCCGGTGCAGGATTCGGCCGTGGCCACCATCAGGCCGCGTTTCGAAAACGCGGCGATCAGCAGGCCTGCCTTGGCTTCGATATCCTCGGGCCAGCCGCTCATGTGCTCTCTCCAGCATAGACTACTGTGGCCGTCGCGATTGCGGCGATGCCCTCGCGGCGGCCGATGAAGCCGATCTTCTCGTTTGTCGTCGCCTTGACCGAGCAGCGATCCAGCGAGATGCCGAGCATATCCGCAAGGTTTTCGCGCATCGCCAGCCGGTGCGGGCCGATCTTCGGCGCCTCGGCAATGAGAGACACATCGGCATTCATGATCGTACCGCCATTGTCACGAACGATCTTGGCCGCGTGCTCGAGAAAGATGCGCGAGGCGGCATCCTTCCACTGTGGATCGGACGGCGGGAAATGATCGCCGATATCGCCGGCGCCACAGGTGGCGAGCAGGGCGTCGGTCAAGGCATGCAGGGCGACGTCGGCGTCGGAGTGGCCAAGCAGCGTCTGGTCATGCGGCATGAAGATACCGCAGAGCGTCACGCCGTCGCCATCGATCAGCTGATGCACGTCATAGCCGTTGCCGGTTCGCACATCCGGAAGCGCGTTCCGGTTCAGTTTTTCATCGGCCATGGCTATATCCCGTCTAATTGTCAGTTTCACATTGTCCACCGACCCTTCGATCAGCGTCACCGGCATTCCGGCCCATTCGGCGATCGAGGCATCGTCGGTAAAATCGGAGCGGCCGGAGGCGGCGGCTTTGGTATGCGCTTCAAGGATCGGCGCGAAGCGAAAGCACTGGGGTGTCTGGGCGCCGTAAAGGCCCGCCCTTGGCACCGTCTCCAGGACCTTTCCGTCCGCAGACGCCCGCTTCAACGTGTCGGCAACCGCGACTGCGGGCAGGAGGGCCTCGGCACCCTCTGCAAGCGTTGAGACGCAGTGGTCGAGCAGGGCATGGTCGATGAACGGCCGCACGGCATCATGGATCATCACATGGGTAATGCCGGACTGTTCCAGCGCCTTCAGTCCCGCCAGTACGGAAAGCTGCCGCGTCGGCCCACCATGGACGAATGTAATGGTCGAAGTATCGCCGGAAACACGGCTGCATGCCTGAATGAAAAGGGCTTGATCATCGGGATGAATGACGACGACGATCGTCTTTTCCCTCGGCCATGTCGCAAAAACGTCAAGCGTATGGGTCATAACCGGCCGCCCACCGATGGAGCGGTATTGCTTCGGTCCATCCTGCGGCGAGCCAGCGCGTTCACCCCGGCCGGCAGCGACAATGACGACACCACAGGAAAACTGTTCTTTTGCGCGCATCTTCTATATGGGTTCCTGCAAATAGGTCGCTGCCCGGCCCCGCCACCGAGTGTACGGACAGGTCTTTCGCTCCAGTCTTCGTCAAACACCAGGCGCATGCCGGTTCGGCACGCGGTGCTTCAAATCGTGGTGGTGATTTACCGCGAAGGGGTGGGCTTTACCAGTTGTCCTGAGAATTTTGTCGTAGAGCTCTGAAATCGCTTGGCAAGCCCGCCAAGTATGTCTAAAAATAGTGCAGAATAAAGATGTGCCCGAAAGATAATCATTTGCAAATACCGGATTTGTCATCCCCGTTCCGGGTTGGCCGGCTCTCCTTTAGGAACCGCGTCGTGCTTGCGCCGATGTCGGGCGTGACGGACTTGCCGTTCCGGCAATTGGCCTGGCGGTTTGGTGCCGGCCTCGTCGTCACCGAAATGGTAGCAAGCCGCGAACTGGTCGGCAACGCGTCGGAAAGCTGGTCGCGGTTGAAGAGTTCCGGCATCGATCCGCATATGGTTCAGCTGGCCGGACGCGAGGCGTACTGGATGGGCGAGGCGGCAAGGATCGCTGCCGACAACGGCGCCGATGTCATCGATATCAATATGGGCTGCCCGGCCAAGAAGGTGACGGGTGGATATTCCGGCTCCGCCCTGATGCGCGATCCGGATCATGCGCTGTCGTTGATCGAGGCGACCGTGAAGGCGGTTGATGTGCCCGTAACGCTGAAGATGCGGCTTGGCTGGGACGAAAACTCCATCAACGCACCTTTTATTGCCAAGCGGGCGCAAGAGGCTGGCGTCCAGATGATCACCATTCACGGCCGCACCCGCATGCAATTCTACAACGGCATTGCCGATTGGGATGCGATCCGCGCCGTGCGCGATGTGATTTCCGTACCGCTGGTCGCCAATGGCGATGTGGCGACGCGCGACGACGCCAACGAAATTCTCAGGCGCTCCGGCGCCGATGCAGTGATGATCGGGCGCTCCAGCCAGGGACGGCCCTGGCATGCCGGCGTGCTTGCCGGCGCGGTCGAGCATCCGGATGCCGCGGAAATCGCTGATATCGTTGCCGAGCATTACGGCATGATGCTGGAATTTTACGGTACCGATATCGGCCTTCGCCATGCGCGAAAACATCTTGGCTGGTATCTGGGCCGGTTTGCGCCACAACTGGCAGCGCAGGAGAAAGCGGCAATCATGACCTCCACGGAGCCCGCCACCGCCCTGTCCGGCGCGGTGGCCGCCATTGCGGCCGGGGCTGGCCTCGTCGAACAAAAGGATGCGGCATGACCGAGAAAATGGGCGACGAGGAACGGAAGGCGGTCAATTCGCTGCCGATGGCGGTTCTGAATGCCATCCAGAATCCGGTGATCCTCGTCGATGAGAATGGTCTCGTGGCCTTTGCCAACTGGGAGGCGGAGGCATTCTTTGGCGCCAGCGCCAATCATCTCGCCCGCCACGACATCAGCGCCTTCATTCCGTTTGGCAGCCCGCTTTTGACGCTGATCGAGCAGGTTCGCGAACGCCGCGCCGCCGTCAACGAATACCGGGTCGATCTGAGCTCGCCGCGGCTGGGTGCCGACAAGCTTGTCGATCTCTATGTGGCGCCGGTCCTGTCTGAGCCGGGCTCCGTCGTGATCGTCTTCCAGGAACGCTCGATGGCCGACAAGATCGACCGGCAGCTGACCCACAGGGCAGCGGCACGGTCTGTCACGGGGCTGGCCTCGATGCTGGCCCACGAGATTAAGAACCCGCTATCGGGCATCCGCGGTGCAGCGCAGCTTCTCGAAACATCTGTCAACGACGAAGACCGGGCGCTGACGCGTCTGATCTGCGACGAAACCGACCGGATCGTGTCGCTGGTCGATCGCATGGAAGTGTTTTCCGACGAGCGGCCGGTCGACCGTCATCCGGTCAATATCCATTCGGTGCTCGATCATGTGAAGGCCATCGCCAAGGCGGGTTTTGCCCGGAAAATCCGGATCACCGAGAATTACGACCCGTCCTTGCCGCCGGTCTACGCCAATCGTGACCAGCTGATCCAGGTGTTTCTCAACCTGATCAAGAACGCGGCCGAGGCTGTTGCCGATAAGCCGGACGGCGAGATCATGCTGACGACGGCTTACCGGCCGGGTATCCGCCTGTCTGTTGCCGGAACTCGGGAAAAGATTTCGCTGCCTCTCGAATTCTGCGTTCATGACAACGGGCCGGGTGTGCCGTCTGATCTGGTGCCGCATCTGTTCGATCCGTTCATTACCACCAAGACCAACGGCTCCGGCCTCGGCCTTGCTTTGGTCGCCAAGATCATCGGCGGCCATGGCGGCATCGTCGAATGCGACAGCCAGTCGAGCCGCACGACCTTTCGCGTTCTGATGCCCGCTTCCAAGGGGCCGACGGCCGAAGACAGTGAGCCACTGACCATCATAAAAGGACAATCCCGATGACTGGCGCCACCATTCTCGTCGCTGACGACGACGCTGCCATCCGTACAGTGTTGAACCAGGCGTTGAGCCGCGCCGGTTACGATGTCCGCATCACCTCGAACGCAGCGACGTTGTGGCGGTGGATCTCGGCAGGTGACGGCGATCTCGTCGTTACCGACGTGGTGATGCCCGACGAGAACGCTTTCGATCTTTTGCCGCGGATCAAGAAGGCGCGGCCGGATCTGCCGGTGCTGGTGATGAGCGCCCAGAACACCTTCATGACCGCGATCAAGGCCTCGGAAAAAGGCGCCTATGATTACCTGCCGAAACCCTTCGACCTCACCGAACTGATCGCCATCATCGGCCGGGCGCTGGCGGAGCCCAGACGCAAGCCGGTGAAACTGGAAGACGATCCGCAGGACGGCATGCCGCTGGTCGGCAGATCGGCCGCCATGCAGGAAATCTACCGGGTTCTCGCCCGTCTGATGCAGACCGACCTGACGCTGATGATCACCGGCGAATCCGGCACCGGCAAGGAACTCGTCGCCAAGGCACTGCACGATTACGGCAAGCGCCGCAACGGCCCGTTTGTCGCCATCAACATGGCGGCGATCCCGCGCGATCTGATCGAATCGGAACTGTTCGGTCACGAGAAGGGCGCCTTTACCGGCGCGCAGAATCGCTCGACGGGCCGTTTCGAACAGGCAGAAGGCGGCACGCTGTTTCTCGACGAAATCGGCGACATGCCGATGGATGCGCAGACGCGCCTGCTGCGCGTGCTGCAACAGGGCGAATACACCACCGTCGGCGGCCGCACGCCGATCCGCTCGGATGTTCGCATCGTCGCGGCGACCAACAAGGATCTGAAACAGTCGATCAATCAGGGCCTGTTCCGCGAGGACCTCTATTACCGTCTGAACGTCGTCCCGCTCCGGCTGCCGCCGCTGCGCGACCGTGCCGAAGATATTCCCGATCTCGTCCGCCATTTCGTCCAGCAGGCCGAAAAAGAAGGGCTCGATGTCAAGCGCTTCGATCAGGAGGCGCTGGAGCTGATGAAGGCGCATCCGTGGCCCGGTAACGTCCGCGAGCTGGAAAACGTCGTGCGCCGCCTGACGGCACTGTATCCGCAGGATGTCATCACCCGTGAAATCATCGAAAGCGAATTGCGCTCCGACATTCCCGACAGTCCGATCGAGAAGGCATCGAGCCGCTCCGGGTCGATGTCGATTTCGCAGGCCGTGGAAGAGAACATGCGGCAGTATTTTGCCGGGTTTGGCGAGGGGCTGCCGCCAGCGGGCCTTTATGACCGTGTGCTGGCCGAAATGGAATATCCGCTGATTCTGGCTGCCTTGACGGCAACGCGCGGCAACCAGATCAAGGCGGCCGACCTGCTTGGCCTCAACCGGAACACCCTGCGCAAGAAAATCCGTGAGCTTGGGGTTTCGGTTTACCGTAGCTCTCGCAGCGCTTGACTTGGCGCCCATAAGCGTTGCATTTTCGCCACAATATGTTGCTTAGAAAGCACACGGGTGACAGCTGAGTCTTTCCGCTCGTCATCCGCCGGATCTGGCCTCTCTGCGTTTGAAAGCAGAGAGTCGATCGGGTCATGGCGGTCATCTCTTGACCACGGCGCGTAAAATGCCCGCTGCCTTCCCATGGAAGGCGAGGCGGGACGGGGGATGCATTTCTGATGGCCGAAGGGCTGATTGTGCCACTGGCGAAAGAAGACGTTGCCGTGATCGGCCATGATCGGCGCGCATCTTTTGCGCTGCCGGGGCTGTTGCTGGCGACCGGTGCGCTGGTCTGCGCGATCATATCGCTGCTGGTTCTGCTTGGCCTCACGCCGATCAAGCCCGAAACCAATATCATCATCGGCTCGGCGGCGATCAACGCGCTGTTCGTCATCGGACTGCTGTTTCTGATCGGCCGGGAGATCCTGCGCCTGTTGAAGGCACGTAGCCGGGGCAGGGCGGCTGCCCGTCTGCATGTGCGCATCGTCGCGCTGTTTTCGATCGTCGCGATCACACCTGCCATCCTGGTGGCGATCTTCGCCAGCATCACGCTCGATGTTGGCCTCGATCGCTGGTTTTCGCTGCGCACGCAGTCGATCGTCAGCTCCTCGCTCGATGTGGCGCAGGCCTATGTGCTGGAAAATGCCAGCTATCTGCAGGGTCAGACGGTCTCCATGGCCAACGACCTGGAGCGCAACCGCCAGCTCTACAGCCTCGACCGGACGGGCTTCATCGAACTGATGACGCGGCAGGCTCGTGGACGTGGCATGCTCGGCGCCTTTCTGGTGCGTGGCGATGGTTCGCCGATCCTTCAGGCCAATATCCCGACCGAGCGGCCGCTGCCCGCCATTCCGAGGGACGCGCTGATGAGCACGGTCTCCGGCCAGCCGACGCTTATTCCGCCTGGCGTGACCAATCTCGTCGGAGCGATCATCCCGATCGACAATATCGAGGGTGCCTATCTCTACACCGTGCGCAGCGTCGACCCGAAGGTCATGCGCTCGATGCGGCTGATGGAGGAAAACACCGCCGAATACAAGAATCTCGAGGCGGGCCGCACATCGCTGCAGGTTGCATTCGGGGTGCTTTATCTCGGCTTCGCACTGATCGTGCTTCTGGCGGCGATCTGGACCGCGATCGCGGTTGCCGACCGGATCGTCCGGCCGATCCGGCTTTTGATCGGCGCAGCCGACAGCGTCGCCAGCGGCAATCTGAATGTCATCGTGCCGGTGCATGCGGTGGATGGCGATGTTGGCAGCCTGTCACGTACCTTCAACAAGATGATCGCCGAAATCCGCACGCAGCGCGACCAGATCCTTGAGGCAAAGGATGAGATGGATGATCGGCGCCGCTTCATCGAGGCGGTGCTTTCCGGTGTGACGGCGGCCGTGATCGGTGTCGAGGACGACCGGCGCATCACCATCGCCAACCCTTCGTCCGAGCATTTCCTGTCGCGCACCACGCTGGAACTGGTTGGCGAAAGGCTTGCCGATGTGGCGCCCGAGATCGAGCAGGTCCTCAACGAGGCCGCCAGCCGTCACCGCAATGACTACCGCAAGCAGATCAACATCATGCGGGGCGGCACGGAGCGGACGCTGAACGTTCAGGTGACGCGCGAGGAATCGCACGATGCCAAGGATTCCTATGTCATCACCGTCGATGACATTACTGACCTCGTCATCGCCCAGCGCTCGACTGCCTGGGCCGATGTCGCGCGCCGCATCGCCCATGAGATCAAGAACCCGCTGACACCGATCCAGCTGTCGGCCGAGCGGCTGAAGCGCCGGTACGGCAAGCAGATCAATCAGGACGACCGGGCGGTGTTCGACCAGTGTACCGATACGATCGTTCGCCAGGTTGAGGACATCGGCCGCATGGTCGATGAGTTCTCCGGTTTCGCCCGCATGCCGAAGCCGACCAAGGAAAAGGCCGATCTGCGCAATATCCTCAAGGATGCGATCTTCCTGCGCGAGATGGGCAACACCCATGTGACCTTTATTCGCGACCTTGGCGAGGAACCACTCGACGGTACGTTCGACAGCCGCATGCTGGGGCAAGCCTTCGGCAACATCATCAAGAACGCCGTCGAGGCGATCGAGGCCCTGCCTGCGGATGCCGTTCGCGGCGATCGCAAGGTGATGGTGCGGTCACGCTTGAATGAAACGAGCGGCCAGTTCGTTGTTGATATTATCGACAACGGCCGGGGACTGCCGACCGAAAATCGCCATCGCATTCTCGAGCCCTATATGACGATGCGCGAAAAGGGCACCGGCCTTGGTCTCGCGATCGTCAAGAAGATCATCGAGGATCATGGCGGACAATTGGAACTGCATGACGCACCCGCCGATTTCGATCGTGGCCAGGGCGCGATGATTCGCATCATCTTGCCGCCGGCTGGACAAAGCAGCGGCACTGAAGACAGACAAGACAAGGATACTTCCTATGGCGGCTGACATTCTGGTTGTGGACGACGAAGAAGACATTCGCGAGATCGTCTCCGGCATCCTGTCCGACGAGGGGCACGAAACCCGCACCGCTTTCGACAGCGACAGCGCGCTTGCCGCCATCAGCGATCGCGTGCCGCGCCTCGTTTTCCTCGACATCTGGATGCAGGGCAGCCGCCTTGATGGTCTGGCGCTGCTCGACGAGATCAAGAGCCGCTATCCGGACCTACCGGTGGTGATGATTTCAGGCCACGGCAATATCGAGACCGCCGTTTCGGCGATCCGCCGTGGTGCCTATGACTTCATCGAAAAGCCGTTCAAGGCGGACCGGCTGATTCTCATTGCTGAACGGGCACTGGAAAACTCCAAGCTGAAGAAGGAAGTCTCCGAGCTGAAGAAGCGCTCGGGCGATCCCGTCGAGCTGATCGGAACCTCTGTTGCCGTGTCGCAGCTACGCCAGACGATCGAAAAGGTTGCGCCGACCAACAGCCGCATCATGATCCACGGTCCATCCGGCTCTGGCAAGGAACTGGTCGCCCGGATGATCCACCGGAAGTCCTCGCGGGCAGGTGGACCCTTCGTGGCGCTGAATGCGGCGGCGATCACGCCCGATCGTATGGAAATGGCACTGTTCGGCACGGAGGGAACACCAGGCCAGCCGCGCAAGACCGGCGCGCTTGAAGAGGCCCATGGCGGCATTCTCTATCTCGATGAAGTCGGTGAAATGCCGCGCGAGACGCAAAACAAAATCCTGCGCGTGCTGGTCGATCAGCAATTCGAGCGGGTGGGCGGATCAAAACGCGTAAAGGTCGATGTCCGCATCATTTCCTCGACCGCATACAATCTTGAAAGCCAGATTGCCGAAGGCGCGTTTCGCGAGGATCTTTACCACCGGCTAGCCGTCATTCCCGTTCGTGTGCCGCCGCTGGCGGAACGGCGCGAGGATATTCCGTTTCTGGTCGATATGTTCATGCGCCAGATCAGCGAGCAGGCGGGTATCCGCACCCGCAAGATCGGCGATGACGCGCTTGCCGTGCTGCAATCGCACGACTGGCCGGGCAATATCCGGCAGCTGCGCAACAATATCGAGCGCTTGATGATTCTCGCCCGCAGCGATGGTCCCGATACGGCGATCTCCGCCGACATGCTGCCGAGCGAAGTCGGCGACAGCCTGCCGAAGATTTCGACGCAAGGGGACCATCACATCATGACGCTACCTCTGCGTGAGGCCCGTGAAATGTTCGAACGGGACTACCTGATCGCCCAGATCAACCGGTTCGGCGGCAATATTTCCCGCACGGCGGAGTTTGTCGGCATGGAGCGCTCGGCGCTGCACCGCAAACTGAAGTCGCTCGGCGTCTGAAACCCGGTTTTTATCGTTCTGAGACAGGTCATCCATGTCGCGCATTGCCTATGTCAACGGTGCCTACCAGCGCCATACCGAAGCTGCTGTTCATATCGAGGATCGCGGCTTTCAGCTCGCCGACGGTGTCTATGAGGTCTGCGAGATCCGCCACGGCTTCATCGTCGATCTGACCCGCCATCTCGACCGGCTGGACCGGTCGTTGCGGGAACTCCGCATGGCCTGGCCAATGACACGCTCGGCGCTCATTCTCGTCATCCGCGAGGTCGTGCGCCGAAATCGGGTGAGGAACGGGATGTTCTATCTGCAGGTGACGCGCGGCGCGGCGCGGCGGGACCATGTCTTTCCGGCAGCCGATACGCCATCGACTATCGTGGTAACGGCCAAGCGTATCGACGCATCGGTGATTGCCCAGAAGAATGCAGCCGGCATCAGAGCCATCACAGTTCCCGAAAACCGCTGGGATCGTGTCGACATCAAGTCCGTCGGATTGCTGCCGAATGTGCTGGCCCGCCAGGCCGCCAAGGAAGAGGGCGCCCAGGAAGCGATCTTCGTTGATCGGGACGGTACGGTGAAGGAAGGGGCGGCGACCAATGTCTGGATCGTCGACAAGGAAGGCCGTCTGCGGACGCGTCACGCCGAATACGGCATCCTGCGCGGGATCACCCGGACGACGCTGAAGGATGTTACCGCTGCGATCGGTCTGGAGATTGTCGAAGAGGCTTTTTCCGTCGAGGACATGCTGGAAGCGCGCGAGGTTTTCATTACGGCCGCCACCAGCATCTGTTTTCCGGTCGTAGCTGTTAACGGTAAAACCATCGCCAACGGCCATCCGGGCAGCGTGTCACAGAAAATTCGTGAAGCCTTTTTCGACATTGCGGAAAAGACCGCGATTTGATACCAAATCCGGGGGGACGCTTTAAAGACGAGTTTTTTCAGCGTTCGGGCTATTCAGATTGTATAATCAACCGGTTAAATCGTACCGGAAAATAAGAAAGAAGCGGCGCTATGGCGGAACGTTCTCAGAACTTGCAGGATCTTTTTCTCAATACCGTCCGCAAGCAGAAGATATCTCTGACAATTTTTCTTATCAATGGTGTGAAACTGACCGGCGTTGTCACGTCTTTTGACAACTTCTGTGTGCTTTTGCGGCGTGACGGGCATTCCCAGCTCGTATACAAGCACGCAATCTCGACAATCATGCCGGGCCAGCCGATGCAGATGTTCGAGAGCGAAGAATCCGCATCCTGACGGGATACAAGACACATTACCAAACGTGATACCAAATCGGCGTCGATCATCCCGGAGCTTGAAAAGCTTCGTGATGACATGCGCGCCGTTGTCATCGTCCCAGTCCTGAAAAAGACGGGCAGACAGAACGCTGAGATTATCGCCGCGACTTCGACGCGCAGCGACGAGAGCCGACTGGAAGAGACGATCGGGCTTGCGCTCGCCATCGATCTCGAAGTCGTGCACGGCATGATCGTGCCCGTCGCCCAGCCAAAGCCGGGAACGCTGCTCGGCAGCGGCAAGATCGAGGAGATCGGGCATCTGCTCAGCGAGCACAATGCCGGACTCGTCATCATCGATCATCCGCTGACCCCGGTTCAACAGCGCAATCTTGAAAAGGAATGGAACTGCAAGGTCATCGACCGGACCGGTCTCATCCTCGAAATCTTCGGCCGCCGCGCTTCCACCAAGGAAGGCACGCTGCAGGTCGAGCTTGCGCATCTGAACTATCAGAAGGGCCGTCTGGTTCGCAGCTGGACCCACTTGGAACGCCAGCGCGGTGGTGCGGGCTTCATGGGTGGTCCGGGTGAAACCCAGATCGAAGCCGACCGCCGGCTTTTGCAGGAAAAGATCGTCAAGCTCGAGAAGGAGTTGGAGCAGGTGCGCCGCACCCGCCAGCTTCATCGCGCCAAACGCAAGAAGGTGCCGCATCCGATCGTGGCGCTGGTCGGCTATACCAATGCCGGAAAATCGACGCTGTTCAACCGCATCACCGGCGCCGGCGTTCCGGCCGAAGACATGTTGTTTGCGACGCTCGATCCGACGCTGCGCCGGATGAAGCTGCCGCATGGCCGCATGGTCATGCTGTCCGATACCGTCGGCTTCATCTCCGACCTGCCGACCCATCTGGTAGCCGCCTTCCGCGCCACACTGGAAGAAGTGCTGGAAGCTGATCTCATCCTGCATGTGCGCGATCTCGCCGATCCGGACAATCAGGTTCAGGCGCAGGATGTCGTGCGTATTCTTGACGACCTCGGCATCGACGAGAAGGCGCGTTCGGAACGCATCATCGAGATCTGGAACAAGATCGATCTGCTGGATGCCGACGCGCATGAAAGTCTCGTCCAGAAGGCGGTAAACAGCGAAAACACCGTCGCCGTGTCAGCTGTCACAGGCGAGGGCGTCGATCATCTTCTCGACGAGATCAACAAGCGCCTGTCCGGCGTCCTGATGGAATGCAATGTCGTCCTGCCGGCCAACAAGCTGCAGCTGCTCTCGTGGGTCTACGAACACACGATGGTCGATGGCCGGGAAGACCTAGAAGACGGTTCCGTCAGCCTGGATCTGCGGATGACGCCAAGCGAATCGGAAGAGCTCGATCGGCGTCTCGGGAATAGCCCGAAGGCTGTTGCACAGGACTGGTAGATCCTGAAATGAACATTGACGTAACGGCATGCCGTTACGTCAATCGCTCGCAACGTATTATGCCAGCTGCCGCTCGATTGCCTTGGCGGCCTGCCACAGACTTTCCATCCGCTCCAGCGTTGCCGCTTCCAGCGTCTCTCCAGCCGCCTCCAGCTCCGTCTCAATATGCTCGAAACGGCGGCGGAATTTGGTGTTTGTGCCGCGCAGCGCCATCTCGGGATCGGCGCCGACATGGCGACCGATATTGACAACGGCGAAGATCAGGTCGCCGAGTTCGTCCGCTACCTTTGCCTTGTCATTGGATGCCAGGGCCTCGCGTAGTTCGGCTATCTCTTCCTCGATCTTGTCGAGGATCGGTTCGGGCGAGGACCAGTCGAAGCCGACCTTGGCTGCACGTTCCTGCAGTTTCAATGCCTCGACCAGTGCCGGAAAGCTGCGCTGGACGGAGCCGAGATGTCCTTTGTTGACATCGTCCGGCAGGCCGCGTTTTGCCCGCCGCTCGCTGCGTTCAGCCTTTTCCGCCTGCTTGATCTCGTCCCATTGCAGTTTGACCGCCTGGGGCGTATCGGCATCGGCCCGGGCAAACACATGCGGATGGCGCCGGATCATTTTTCTGGTGATCGCTTCTACGACATCGCCGAAGGCGAAATCGCCGGCTTCTTCGGCCATGCGGGCGTGAAAAACCACCTGCAGCAGCAGATCGCCGAGCTCGTCGCAGAGATCGTCCATATCGGCGCGCTCGATGGCGTCGGCAACCTCGTAGGCTTCTTCCAGCGTATAGGGCTTGACGGTCTCGAAGGTCTGGACGATGTCCCATGGGCAACCCGTTTCCGGCTGGCGCAGGGCTTCCATAATGTCGAGCAGGCGGTGGATATCCTTGGAGGGCTGCATGGGGCTCAATTCAACGGAATGGCGTTGTCGTCCTTGCCGGACTGATAGGCATCCGACAGCGACTGGTATTTTGCCCGAATGCGCTGGTCCTGTGCGCGGAGTGCTGCTTTGCCGGCTTCATCCGACGTCGCCATCAGCTCGGCGATCGAGGACGACCGCCAGAAGGCGTTGGTCTTGGCATAACCGCCGGGATCGAGCCGGAAAACCTCTTTGAGGATTTTCAGGTCGTGCGGGATCGAGAACGCGTCGCGCGAATCCTCGTGGCTGAACAGATAATAGAAATTGTCGAAGCCGGCCCAGGTAATCGCCGAAAGGCACATCGAGCAGGGCTCATGGGTGGAGAGGAAGATCAGCTCTTTGGTGTCCGGCTTTTCCGCGCGCTCGTAAAAGCGCTTCAGCGTATGCACCTCGCCATGCCAGAGCGGATTTTCCGTCTCGTTGTTGGTTTCGGCAATCACTAGGGACAGATCCGATTTGCGCAGGATCGCCGCGCCAAAAACCTTGTTGCCGACCGCGACCCCCTTTTCAGTCAGGGGCAGGACATCGGTTTCGATGACGGTGAGCAGGCGTTCTGCAAGCTTGGAATTGTTCATCAGGTCATGGCTCCGGACACTTGGATTAAAGGCATTTAGCGGATTTTAAGTGGCATAGGCAATGCTTGGAAACCCGATCCTGCCGCCCTCAATGGTCTCGTCTTCGGAGATATTTGCTCAAATTATGCTGGAGTCGAGCAAAAGAATATCCGCCTGCAAAGGCATCGGAATTTCTGTTTCTTCAATTTTCACGGTATAAAGGGGATATTCCCTTAACCTGTAACAGGATCAGATTCCCACGCTATGACCGAGCAACTGACCGTCTTTCCGGCCTTCTTCCGCGTTGCGCAGAAATGCGTGGCGGTTTTTGGCAATGGCGACGAGGCATGTGCCAAGGTTCGGCTGCTGTTGAACACGCAGGCCAGGATCGTTGCCTATGCGGATGAGCCGGAAGCCGGCCTCGCGGTTTTCCTGTCAAGAAATGCCGTCGAACTCGTGCAAAAGCCCTTCGAGGCAAGTCAGGTCGAAGGCGCGACGCTGGTATTTGCCGCCACCGGTGATGCCGCGCAGGATCGCCTGATCGTTGCGGCTGCGCGCGCCCAGAAAATTCCTGCCAATGCGGTCGATCAACCGGAGTTCTGCGATTTCCTGACGCCGGCGCTGGTCAATCGTGCGCCTGTCGCCGTCGCTATCGGTACCGAAGGGGCAGGCCCCGTTTTGGCGCAGATGATCCGCGCCCAGATCGACCAACTCCTCTCTCCGTCTCTTGGTGCGCTTGCGTCGCTGGCGCAGGCCTATCGTGATGCCGCCGATCGCGTCCTGCCGCGCGGCGTTTCCCGCCGGGTGTTCTGGCGCCGCTTCTTCTCCGGCCCGGTCGCCGATCAGGTATCGCTCGGAAATATCGCCGAAGCGCGCCGCGAAGCGGGCCGCCTGCTCCAGTCGGTCGATCGTGTTCCAGGTCACGTCTGGTTGGTCGGCGCAGGTCCGGGTGCCGAAGACCTGCTAACTTTGCGTGCCCAGCGCGTGATGATGGAAGCCGATGTGATCGTCTACGATGCGCTGGTGCCGCAGGCGATTGTCGATATGGGCCGCCGCGACGCCGAACGCCTGCCGGTCGGCAAACGCAAGGGCTGCCATTCGAAGTCGCAGGACGAGATCAACCAGTTGCTGGTGCGCCTCGGCCAGGATGGCAAGCGCGTCGTGCGGCTGAAGTCGGGCGATCCGCTGGTCTATGGCCGTGCGGGTGAAGAAATGGCCGCGCTGCGCGAAGCCGGTATCACCTATGAGATCGTGCCCGGCATCACCTCTGCCTTTGCGGCAGCCGCTGATTTCGAACTGCCGCTGACGTTGCGTGGTGTCGCCTCGTCGCTGATCTTCACCACCGGTCATGATTTGACCGGTGACGTCCTGCCGGATTGGGCCCGTCTTGCGATTTCCGGTGCGACGATTGCCGTCTATATGGGCCGCACCGTTGCCGCGTCCGTTGCCGCACGCCTCATGGAGGCCGGCCTGCCGGCGGAGACCACGGTTGCGGTGGTGGAAAATGCCAGCCGTGCCGAGCGCAAGTTGCTGCACGGTACGCTCAAGGATCTGCCGGACCTGCAGTATCGCGACGAGCTGGATGGCCCCGTCATGGTGATCATCGGCGACGCGGTCGCAGGCGCGAATTTCGAGCGTTCCCAGCCGCTGGTCAAAGGCAAGACGATCGGCGCCACCGCCCGCGCGGACATGCCGCACAAACAGACTGATGAAGTGAGGAACTGACATGGCCGACAAGGTATTGACCGCAAACCGCCTGTCCGACGGCATTTCCGTCTGGCTCGATGCGTCGGGCAACTGGGTGGAATCGCTGCAGGATGCGTTTGTCGCCCGCCATGCCGAAGCGGTCACCGCGCTGGAAGCAACCGGCAAGGCCGCCTTTGCCGATAACAAGGTGGTTGACGTGAATGTCATTGATATTGAAGAAGTGGAAGGCGTGTTGCGGCCCTTGCGCATGCGCGAGCGCGTTCGCGCCGAAGGCCCGACGATCGACTATGCGCCTGGATACAAGGGCCTGACCGGCCCCGTGCACGCGGCTTAAGGAAAAGAAGACCGATGTACCGTTACGACGAATTCGACCATGCCTTTGTTGCTGACCGTGTTGCCCAGTTTCGCGACCAGGTCACCCGCCGCCTGTCCGGCGAGCTTGCCGAAGATGCCTTCAAGCCGCTCCGGCTGATGAATGGTGTTTACCTGCAGCTTCACGCCTATATGCTGCGTGTTGCGATCCCGTATGGCACGCTGAACAGCAACCAGATGCGCATGCTCGCCCATATCGCCCGCAAATACGACCGCGGTTATGGCCATTTCACCACGCGCCAGAACATCCAGTATAACTGGCCTAAACTCTCGGACACGCCGGATATCCTGGCCGATCTCGCCTCGGTCGAGATGCACGCCATCCAGACGTCGGGCAACTGTATTCGCAACGTCACCGCCGACCATTTTGCCGGTGCCGCTGCCGACGAAGCCGCCGATCCGCGCCCTTACGCCGAAATCCTGCGCCAGTGGTCGTCGGTTCA